>TARA_R110002049_G_scaffold25431_10_pt1 | contig 41567 bp, 45 predicted proteins | sample TARA_R110002049 | Tara Oceans TARA_R110002049 (sample SAMEA4396941) | marine metagenome | biome: Polar Biome; feature: [SRF] surface water layer (ENVO:00010504); material: water (ENVO:00002006), including particulate matter (ENVO:01000060) such as... | depth 5 m
GCGTTGCTGGGATTCGCCTGGTTGCGCGGGGCGCGGACGGCGTCCTGAAGCGGCCTGCCTTGCCGGGGATTTAAACCCGCAAATATCAGCGCTGTTGACGTCACCGCTGCGCCCAGGCGTTCTGCGACGGCAAGTCCGGCATAGGGCCTGCCAAGCCGTGTGCAGCCTCTTTCACGCCGGTTCCCGGCTCGCCTGCTGGCGCTGCGTGTCGGTCCGCATCGCGTTTCCAGCACAATCTGGTGATCTTCGGTGCGCGTAATGCCGGGCGGGCGTGTGGGGGCGGATCAGATAGCCAAGTGCCCCTTTGTAATCAAAAGGGGGCTTTGGCGGTGGGGGCAGTCTTTAGCGAACCAGTCTCTTATGAAATTCCCTAATCAATAGGGAAACTATAGGGAAATATGGCGATATACTGCTCTCTATAACTCTGCTTCAACGGCCCTCTTCAGGAAAACCAGTGTTACTGGATTAATTTCCCTAAAATTTAAAACAGGGAATTGAATCAAGAAGTACAGGGCTTAAAAAGCCAACAACCCCGCATCAACCAGCGAACTAGGCCCGCGAACCAACCCATTGAGCATGCCCGCTCAAATAGGCTGTGGCCGACATCTACTCGCATCATCTCACGCTGGTAATAGCGTACCCCTTGCCCGATTGCACAAAGTCAAAGTCGACGGTTTTACCAACACTGAGTTTTTCCAGCAGGGCCTTATCCATGACCATGAAGCCCATCGTCATGGACGGCCAATTCAAGGTGCCGACAGGCTCGTGGGCCAACGTTACCATGCCACTGCTGCCATCGACCTTGGTCACCTTACCCCTTGTGGAATGGATCGTTTGGTCAGTGGCAGGCTTGTCCATCCTGTTGTTTTCCATAGTGCCCATCGGCATGTCCTTCATGTCGTTCATCATCTTTTGCTGAGCCGTGGCCGGGGCTGCGGCAATCGCCAGGAAGGCGGCACAAAGAACGATCGTTGATTTTTTCATCAAATTCTCTCCACAAGTTGGTGAAAGGTTGCAAGCTGGGGTCTGGCACCGCCGATTGACCCGAAGATATCCATCACGCGGTATCGGCAGATGACAGAATCAGTTGATCCGCCGCCTGTCGTCCTTTGCGCCGTCGGCGCATTAGGTAGTAGGCGGCGGGTATCACGAACATCGATAACAAGGGCGCGGTGATCATGCCGCCGACCATCGGCGCGGCAATGCGCTGCATGACCTCGCTGCCGGTCCCGACGCCCCACATGATCGGCAGAAGGCCGGCCAGAATCACCGCGACGGTCATGGCTTTCGGCCGCACGCGCAGAACCGCGCCTTCCCGAATGGCGTCGAGCAAGTCCGCCTCGCTTGTCAGACCTTGTTCAATCCGCGCGGACCATGCTTGCTTCAGGTACAGGAGCATGATGACCCCGAATTCGGCGGCTACCCCCGCAAGCGCGATGAACCCGACCACGCCGGCGACGGAAAGATTGTATCCGAGGCCGTAAAGAAGCCAGATGCCGCCGACCAGCGCGAACGGCAGGGTGGCCATCAGCAGCAAGGCTTCGCCGAAGCTCTTGAAGGTCAGGTACAGCAGCACGAGGATGATCAGGAGCGTAAAGGGTACGACAACCTTGAGTTTGGCGCTCGCGCGCTCGAGAAACTCGAACTGTCCGGACCACGTAACCGAATACCCCGGCGGCAGATCGACCTGTTCGCTCACCCTTTGTTGCATTTCGCGAACTGCTGAACCGAGATCCCGCCCACGCAGGTCCACGTATACGAACCCGGCCAACCTAGCATTTTCGCTGCGAAGCATCGGGGGGCCATCGTTAATCCGGATGTCGGCGACGTCACCCAACACCAGTTGCTGGCCACGAGGCGTGACGATGGGCAGGGCACGAAGCCTGTCGAGAGAGTCGCGCGTCTCACGGGGATAACGCAGATTGATGGGATAACGCTGCAACCCTTCGACCGTCTCACCAATATTCTTTCCCCCGACGGCGGAACTGACGACGGACTGAACGTCGGCGATATTCAACCCGTAGCGGGCGGAAAGCTCCCGCTTGATGTCCACATCGACGTACCGGCCACCCGTCATACGTTCGGCGAAGGCGCTGGTCACACCGGGCAGGTTCTTGACGGTCCGTTCAATTTCGCCGGTGAGCCTGTCTATGACCTTCAGATCGCTCCCGAGAACCTTGACACCAACCGGGCTCTTGATCCCGGTCGCCAGCATATCGATGCGGTTGCGGATGGGCGGTATCCAAATGTTCGTCAGTCCCGGCACGCGCACGGTTCTGTCGAGTTCCTCGACGATCTTCTCGGGCGTCATTCCGGCGCGCCATTCATCACGGGGTTTGAATTGGATCGTCGTTTCGAACATCACCAGGGGTGCCGGGTCGGTGGCGGTGACCGCCCTGCCGGCTTTTCCGTATACGGTCGCGACTTCGGGGACAGTCTTTATCAGGCGATCCGTTTGTTGCAGCAACTCGGCGGCCTTTCCCGCAGACAGGCCAGGAAGCGCCGTCGGCATGTAGAGCAGGTCGCCTTCGTCGAGCGGCGGCATGAATTCGCTTCCGATATGCTGCAACGGCCACAAACTGGCCACGAAAAACAGCGCGGCCACAACAATAGTCGACCTGGGAAACCGCAACACGACTTCAAGCATCGGCCGATAAACCGCGATCAGTCCGCGATTGATGGGGTTTTTGTGCTCATCGGGGATGCGGCCGCGAATCAGATACCCCATCAGCACCGGGATCAACGTGACGGCCAAACCGGCGGCTGCGGCCATTGCATAGGTCTTGGTGAAGGCCAGGGGAGAGAATAGCCGCCCCTCCTGCGCTTCGAGCGCGAAAACCGGCACGAACGACAGGGTGATGATCAGCAGAGAGAAGAACAGGGCCGGGCCGACCTCTGCCGCGGCATCACCGATGACCCGCCACCTTGCCTCTCCCGCCAGTGGCTCATCCGGGTGTTTATGACGCCAGTGCTCCAGGTGCTTGTGCGCGTTTTCGATCATCACCACGGCGGCATCGACCATTGCTCCGATGGCGATGGCGATCCCGCCCAGGGACATGATATTGGCGTTCACACCCTGCCAATTCATGACCATGAAGGCGGCAAGAATACCGATAGGCAACGAGACGATCGCGACCAACGCCGACCGAAGATGAAACAGGAAGATTACGCAAACCGCCGCGACGACAAGAAATTCCTCGAACAACTTGAAGCTCAGGTTCTCGATGGCACGTTCGATCAGACCCGAGCGGTCATAGGTCGGAACGATTTCAACGCCGTCCGGTAGGCTCGATTTCAGGGTTTCCAGCTTGTCTTTGACCGCTTGGATGGTGGAAAGGGCATTCTCGCCGGATCTCATCACGATCACACCGCCCACCGCTTCGCCCAGTCCGTCCAACTCACCGATCCCGCGCCGCATTTCCGGACCGATCTGGACATGCGCGACATCGCCCAGGACCACCGAGACACCGGCATCCGTGGTCATCAGCGGTATGGTTCGGAAATCGTCCAGGGATTGAAGGTAGCCGGAAGTCCGAACCATGAACTCGGCCTCGCCCATTTCGAGAACCGAGCCCCCGGCCTCCTGATTGGCTCGACGAATGGCGTTCACGACAGTTCCGTGGGCGATCCGATAGGCGGCCAGCTTGTCGGGATCCAGAACCACCTGGTATTGGCGCACCATGCCGCCGATCGTCGCCACTTCGGCTACGCCGGGAACCGTCTTGAGCTCGAATTTCAGGAACCAGTCCTGAAGGCTTCTTAGCTGCGACAAGTCCTGCCGGCCGGACTTGTCGACCAAGGTGTACTGATAGATCCAACCGACACCCGTGGCATCGGGCCCCAGGGCCGAGTTGGCACCGGGCGGCAGGCGTGATTGAGCTTGGTTGAGGTATTCAAGAACCCGGGATCGCGCCCAATAGAGGTCGATTCCGTCCTCGAACAACACGTAGACATAGCTGTCACCGAAGAAGGAATAGCCGCGCACCACCGCAGCGCCGGGCACCGAGAGCATCGTGGTCGTGAGAGGATAGGTGACTTGGTTCTCCACAAGCTGCGGCGCCTGGCCGGGCCACGTCGTCCGGATGATCACCTGGGTGTCGGACAGGTCCGGAAGCGCGTCCAGGGGCGTGCGGGTCAATGAAATGATCCCCCAGGCAGTAAGCAGCAGGGTGGCCAGCAAGACCAAAAAACGGTTGGCGATCGACCAGTAAATTAGACGGGCGATCATTTCGACTCTCCCGCGGAGGGTCCGTTCCGGGGCGTCAGGGAAACGATCATTGGCGCATCTCCCTCCTGCAACTGGAACCTGATCTCAATCTCGTCGCCGCTCCGCACGCCGGGCATCTTGATCTGGGGGGGCAACTTGAAATCCATGGTCATCGCCGGCCATTGCAAGGCCTGGATCTCGGGATGCACCAAGGTCAGGGCATCGGCCGACACTGCCTCGACACGCGCGGTCGTTTCATAGGTCCTGGCCGCATTGGACTCCGGCGTGCTCATTGGCGGCGGGGACATGCGTGCCTCGACTCCCTTCAGGCTGGCCTCGGAATCGATAAGAAACTGGCCGGATAGGACAACCTTCTGGCCTTTTAAGAGACCGCTTATGATCTCACTCCGGCCATTCTGCTCCCTACCAACCTCTACTTCGGTGGGGCGGAACCCGTTATTGTCCTCGGCCACCATAACCAAGGTGCGTCGGCCTGTTCTGATCAGCGCTTCGGAAGGCACCAACAAAACCATTCTGCTTTGCTCATCCAGAAGACGCATCCGCACGAACATTCCGGGGACAAGAAGTTCCTCTGGATTTGCCAATTCCAAACGCGCCTTGCGCGTTCGGGTCGTGGGGTTCACCTCGGGCAGCAGGGCCTGTACCTTGCCCTCGAATATCTTCCCGGTCAGGCCGGGCGCCTGCGCCGAAACCGGACTTCCCGCGCGCAATTTCGCCGCCTGGCTTTCTGGCACTTCGGCATGCGCCCACACCGTCGAAAGGTCGTTTATCCGGGCCAGAAGCATTCCCGAATTGACCGTGCTGCCCTCGCGGGCCGTCAATTCGGTGACGACGCCGTCATGCGGTGCGACGATCGTGGTGCGCGCCTGCACCTTGCCCGTGCGTTCGACATTCTCGATCTGGCGATCATCCATGCCGGCTTGCCGCATGCGTTGCAGAGAGGCCTCGACAAGAGGTTGAAGATCGCGCCCTTGCATTCGACGGACGCTAAGGTAGTCCTCCTGTACGGCAACCCAGTCGGGTACATAAAGTTCGAACAACGGTTGACCCTTGGTGACGCGGTCCAACGTCGCGCGGACATGCAGCTTCTCGACAAACCCGGTCGCGCGGGCCTGGATGGCAGACTGACCGCGTTCGTTCCAGGCAATGGCGCCGACCGCCGAAACTTCCTGCGAGAGGACGCCGTCAACGACCTCCCCGACGCGAAGGCCGAGATTTTGCTGGATACGCGGGCTGATGGTCACGGTTCCTGGGTCCGATCCCTCGCCCCCCGAATACGCGGGGACGAGCATCATATCCATGAACGGCGACTTGGCCGGGGAATCGAACTTTTTCCCCGGCACCATGGGGTCGTGATAATAGAGAATCCGACGATCTGTCAGGGGGTCCGTATCACCGGCCTTGAGGCCGCTTTCCATGTGGCGGCGGGTCGCCCTTTCGCCTTCGGGAATTCCCCAACTGGACGGATCTTCCGGCGCCGCGGCGGTCATCGCCTGCGCCTCCATCAAGCCGGCCGAGGGAGATTGAGTGACGGCATGCGACATGCCGAGACGATAAAGCCCGAAACCGGTGGCGGACATGACGCCGACCGCGAGAAGGCTCATCGATATCTTTTTGCGGTTCATTGTCCCGGCTCCTTGTCGGATTTCGAATTGGTTGCATCGGCTGAAGCATCGGATTCAGGTATGAGAAACTCCAGCCACGCCCAGATGGCCGCGGCCTGTTTCTCGATTCGCAATCGCTCCAACTGGGTGTTGAGTTCCATTCGCCGGGCCTCCAGCACGGCCGCCAGCGTTCCCTTGCCTCCTCTGTACGCTGCAAGGGATGCGTTGGTCCGTTCCGTGGCCAAATGGATTAGCGATTGGTCGTAGTCTTGCACTCTCAACAGGTTGGCGCGCCAAGTCGTCAGCATGCGCTCGACTTCCGAATGATGCTCGCGGCGCATCTCCTCCCGCTCGGCCCGTATCTCGGCGACTTTTGCGAGTTGCGCGGCGAGCTCCCGATCCTGGCGGTTTTTTTGGTTCCATTGCAGCGGAATTGAGGCGCCGACGGAGACCATGTCGCTAAAGTTGTCGCCGCGCCTGCTGTACATAAGCGACAGGCTCCAGTCGGCGTTCTTGTCCTCTCTCGCGACCCTCACCTTGGCCAACGCGACCCGTTCCCGTGCGCTTAATATCTGAATGTCAGGATGCAAATCGATCTGATGCGCCATGTCTTGCATTTTCAAGCGCGTGCCGTTCACCGCGGGAATGGCGCCCAGCGGCAGTTTCGCCGCGTCTCCAATCCAGCGCGCCAGGAGAGTGATGGAATTGTCGACCTCCGCGCGCACCTCATGAAGGCGGTTCTCGATGCGGGCGATCTCTTCCCGGGCCGAGAACACATCCTTTTGGTCTCCCCGGCCGCTTCGATAGGCGGTTTCCACCGCTTCCGCCGTGAGCACGGCTTCCCCGCGCTGACGTTCGAGCAGGGTCAATATGCGCTGTTGATAAAAGCGGTCGAACCAGGCACGCGCGGTTTCGGTTCGAAGACGCGCCAATTCCATGGACCGCATTGCCGACGCCAATTCTGCCTCGCGTTCAAACCGGTCGCGTCGGGCATCCCTTTTGTCACTTCCGATGAATGTCTGCGTAAGGCCGACCGAACGCATGGTCATGAAATCGTCGGTCAGGCTATAGCGCATCGAACCGGTGACGGGGAGATTGTCGACCGAGAACCGGAGAACGGGGTCGGGCAGGCTGCCCGCCGACACGGCCCTTTCCCGGGAAGACCGGCCACTGGCGTCTTGAGCCTCCAGGCTGGACGAACGTTCTTCCGCCAACCGAAGGGCGTGTTTAAAAGTTAGTTCCGCCGAAGGTTCAGGCGCCTGCGCGAATGGCTCTTCGGGAAAGCCGATCGTCAACGCGGCGACGGCAATAACAAGACTTGAAAAACCGCGGAAGGATTGAGCGAGAAAAGTCGTGGGCCCTTTGGCTTCCCGCAGGGACTCTTCACCCTTCGGCACCGATGCGGCGGTCGGGAATTCATGCTTCTCCCTGCCGCCATGAACGGGCGACACAAGCGCGGCGAGGGCAGGCCCGGGCATCCCCGTAGCCGACCTCTTGATGATGGTCATATGTTCGATCCTTCTTGGCGGACGGCGATGGGACGCCGTCGAAAACGGTGCACGCATGCGCGGGGCCTGCGGCCAGGCCCATCAGGCCCGGTCCAAGGCACGCGCAGGGGTCATCGAAGGATCAGGTTCGTGGGGGAGGGAATAAAAGACCGATTGCCCACGAACGCAGGTGCTCGGCTTTAACGATTCGAAACGCGATGGTCTCCTGATCGGGAATTTCGTGCGTCGATGCACCAATGATCAAGGGGACAAGACTAGTTGAAACGCAGAACTGAGGCGGGCAGGACTGTTCCGGCGCGCAACAAGAATCTTCCGCTTCTCCGTGTCGGGCCGCATCGTCCTGACAACTGATGACGTCCACTTGGCCCACGCTGGCGCCGCCCGATGTCGATAAGCTATCCGAGTCCGCCCACGCAGCTACCACAGGTGGAAGCAACAAGGCAGATACCAGTAAAATCGCTGAGATCAGACGAGGGAAGAATCGCATCAGGGTTACGGAACCAACAATCTGAAGCAGGAAAGGCGGTAGGCACGATATCAAATTTTTTTTCGCGGCGCACCATCTTTGTTTTCGCAGGGCATCATATTTTTGTGACCGTATGACAACGTCATCGCATCGGACCGGAAAACCGACCAATCCATGGGGTCGAGCAAGAAATAGGCCGATCTCTTATGATATTCAAGGAGCCGAAGATCAAGTTCCAGAGGCCAATGACATATCCGCCATGCGGGGCTATGGTTGCCCTATTCCTGCGATTCGAAGGGCGTCTTCGGTCACGCCTCGCCCGGCACAACATGAGGCCAGAACGCCATTCACCGCCACGGCGGGAAGCGAGCGCACGCCAAGCTCCTTGGCCCTGTCCGCCACGTTTGCGTCTTTCATGTCGAGGATAGATACCTCGCAATTCGAACAGGCCATCTGATGGACCATTTCAATGGTTTCCTCGCACAGGCCGCAACCTGCGCTGAAGACTTCAATCTTGCGTTTGTCTGACATCGTCTTATCTCCTATGTTGATTTTCGAAATGACCAATTCAGCCGAGAGTGCCCACACAAGCGGGACACTCGGCCTCTTGGCCGGGTTGATGATTCCATCGCATCGGCCAGGTGTTCCACAAGGATGCTGCGACAAGCACGCCAAGGCCGCCCCACATGGCCGGGTCGCTGTCGAAGCCGAACTTGCCGATCAAGACAATCCCTGCACCGATGAGACCCAAGCCAAACGGGCCGTAGCCGCGCCGGGTCCGCGCGCGGTAGGCCAACGCAACAACGGCAATGGCAAGGAACGCGCCGGTCAGGGGCAACAGATACGGCGTATAGTCGATGAACTCGATGCCGAGACTGCTAAGCAAACCGGCATAGGCCGGCCAACACGCGGGGCAGGCAAGTTTCGGCAACAAAGCGGCGCCGATGGATGGCACCATGGCCGCATTTAAGCGAAAGGCCCCGGCGGCCTTGTCGGATTCAGAACTTGGCGTCAGTGCCGCCACAATCTGATCGAGCGGCGGCACGCCACGCGCATCACCATCCAACGTGTATATACGGCAACACGAACTGGCTTCTTCGAGGGGAAGTCCCGACACGTCCTTACCATCGACCAAGATCGTCGGCGAGCCATAGGAACGAACGTGGTCGGGCGTATTTGGGTCACCAACCTCCCATTCCGACCAAGCAGGAGCCACACCGGCAGCGCCAAACGCCGCGATCAATTGTTTTCGGGCAGCCGCGATATTCGGGCATGATTTTTCATAGACGAATTCAACGGTCGGCATTTGCGGGCCCTTTCCTGGCTTCCAGGGCATCAAGAATCGGACAGGCACTCACCGGCCCTGTACTGGGGCACGCATTCGTCCATGTGCTGAGGACATCCCGCATTCGCGATAAAACATCGATCTTCTCCTCGATTTCGTTGAGTTTCCCCAGCGCCCGGTCCCGAACATCGCTGCACGATGCCCCGGGATCGGCTTTAAGTGAGAGAAGGTCTCCGATGTCCCGTAAGGTGAACCCAACATCCTGGGCGCGTTTGATGAACTGAATATGCCGAACGACCTCCGGCGCGTATTTCCGATAGCCGTTCGCATCCCGGTCAGGCGTTTCAATCAGTCCCTGCTGTTCGTAATAACGTAGCGTTTCGACGCTCACGCCGCCTTGTCGGGCGATATCTCCGATGTTCAGCATTTCAGTATCTCCATCGATTCCAAGCAGCGTAAACCCTGTAGTATACTTTAGGGTCAAGGGCGAAATTTGCCTTGATCCGGCCATGATTGATGGCAACACTTCCGACCCATGAGACGACTGCTGCGATCCCGCCTTTTGATTATCGCCCTGCTGCTTGCAGTGGGCGTGGGGTCCGTTGTGTCCGTGGTCCAGGCGGGGCAAATGCGTGTCGACATGGCCATGACCGGCGATGTTCAAAGTCTCGATGGCGATAATTGCACCGCCTGCGGCACCGGCGGAGATGGGGCAAAGGTATCGATAGATTGCGTGTCGGTCTGTCATCTCTCCGCTGTCGATATGGTCGATGCCCGCGCGGCCATCGGCATGACAGATGACCGAGCGTATCCCCTAGATCGCAGGCAATTCGCGCGGTCATCCGGGCCTCTGCTCGACCCCTCTCCCCCAAAATCCATTCTCGGTTAGTGCGCAGCCGGCGAAAGCCTTTGCTTTTGCCACGCGTCACGACTTAGGCCCGCCTCCTCCATAAGGGGCAGGTGAGGCTTTGTTGGAACAGGCACGTCAGCCTGTCCGCCTCCATACCCGAGAATGGACATCATCTAATGAAAAACACATTCAACAACGGCCTGTCGCGCCGTTCCTTCCTAGCCGCCGCCGGCGCCGCAGCAGGGGTAGCTGCCGTGCCCGCCTGGGCAGCACCTTCGCTTCCCCTGCGTCAATTCGATTTGGCCGCGGCCCCCGGTTCGACTCACCTAGTGGACAGTGACGGGACGAAAACCAAAGTCTGGTCGTACAACGGTCGCGTGCCCGGCCCGGAAATCCGGATACGCCAAGGCGAACGCTTGCGCGTCGCGGTAAGCAACGGCCTGGCTGAGGAGACGACGATCCACTGGCATGGGCTTCGCGTGCCTCATGCGATGGACGGCGTACCACACCTGACGCAAAAGCCTATCGCGCCCGGCGAAACCTTTGTCTACGAGTTCGATACACCCGACGCCGGGACTTATTGGTATCACCCTCATCAGCGGAGCTTCGAGCAGGTCGGGCGTGGCCTTTACGGCCCCTTGATCATCGAGGAACCGAACCCACCCCAAGTGGACCGTGATGTGACCTGGGTATTGGACGACTGGCGCTTGCTGAAAGATGCGCAGATCAGCGAGGATTTCGGGAATCGCCACGATATGAGCCATGCCGGGCGCATCGGCAACACGGTTACGGTCAATGGCCGGATCACCGATATATTCGAAGCCATGGCAGGCGAGCGCATCCGTCTGCGCCTGATCAATGCCGCCAACGCCCGTATCTTTGGTCTGGAATTCGACGGTCATACACCCTGGGTCATCGCCTATGACGGTCAGCCGGTCGACCCGCATCAGGTGACGGGACGGTTGGACATCGGACCGGCCATGCGGATCGATTTGATCCTCGACCTGACCGGCAGTCCAGGTGACGCCTTCGCCGTCAGGGACACATTCTACAGCCGTCTGAAATACCGATTGTTGAATGTCGTCTACGGCCCTAAGCGGCTGCGGGACAAGCCGATGCGCGAGGTCGCGGCGTTGCCCGACAACACCATGCCCGAACCTAACCTGGCTTCTGCCGAGCGTCATCACATCGCGTTCGGCGGCGGCATGATGGGCGGTATGTCCATGGCCAAGATGGGCGGACGTGATGTCGGCATGATGGAGATGATGCGGAACGGCAAGGCCTGGACGGTCAACGGCGTCGCCGCCACGGGGCACGTCATGGACCCCATTCTGACGCTTGCGCGGAACCGCTCCTACATCCTGGCTCTGGACAACCAGACGGCCTGGTACCACCCCATCCATCTGCATGGACACTCCTTTCGCGTGATCAGCCGAAACGGCGAGCCGACCCGTCATAAGGAATGGCAGGACACGGTTCTGATGGCGCCCCGGGAACAGGTCGAAATCGCCTTCGTCGCCGACAACCCCGGCGGTTGGATGTTCCATTGCCACATCCTGGAACACCAGGCCGGCGGCATGATGGGTGTCATACAGGTGACATGAGGAGGATTGGATATGAGACGAAATCTATTCTCCATGGCCGGCGCGATTATCGCGGCCTTGTTCACCGGGTTTATCGGCACGGCGCGGGCGGATGGCGACCCTGACCGTGGACGAAAAGCCTTCGTGCAATGCCTGTCCTGCCATTCAGCCCGCCCCGACCTCCACAAGACCGGCCCCAGTCTGGCCACCGTCGCCGGTCGGAAAGCCGCAACGGTTGAAGGGTTCGGGCGATACAGCGATGCGCTTAAGGCCTCCGGCTTGGTCTGGAGCGATGAAAAACTGGACGCCTGGATGCTCGATCCCAGGGGGCTGGTTCCCGGAACGTCCATGAACATTCCGGGCATCAAGTCGGCGTCCGACCGCCAGGATATCATCGCCTTTTTGAAGGCCGTGAAAGCCGAACAGTCAGCGGAAAGGTCACCGGCGCCTTCAAATGAATCCGGTGGCAGCATGATGATGGGGGATCGCTCTATGCCTGATCTGGAAGCCTTGGGTCCGGAGCGTCAGGTCGTGTCGCTGACCTACTGCCGAGGCACCTATCATGTGCGCACGGTAGCCGGGCAGGTTCAGAAAATCTGGGAGTTCAATCTCCGTTTCAAATCGGACTCTAGTGATAAGGGACCGATGACGGGGAAGCCGGTGATCATCCCCAAGGGCATGAGGGGGGATCGATTCTTCGTCATCTTTGCCCAACCGTCCGAGATCAGCCCGTTCATCGAAAACCGATGCTGAATCAGTCCGGCGTAACTCAGTTAATCTAGTGTCAAAAAGGAAATGATCATGACCATTAGAAACCGAATTCAAGCGGCCATCTTTGCGGTCTTGCTCAGCGCTGTTACTGCCGTTTCTACTCTTGCGGCCGACCGGCCTGACGCCACCATCATCAAGAACCCGCAGTGCGGCTGTTGCGAAAGCTACGCCGACTACCTTCGCGAGAACGGCTTCAAGGTAACGGTCAAGGCATCCCACGACCTTACCTTGATGAAGCGTGAGATGGGCGTGCCTGATGACTTCGCGGGCTGCCACACCATGGTGCTCGACAAATACGTTGTCGAAGGCCACGTCCCGGTTTCCGCTATCGACAAGCTTCTGACCGAACGCCCGGACGTCAAGGGAATTTCCCTGCCGGGTATGCCGCAAGGGTCGCCCGGAATGTCGGGCACAAAGGCAGCCCCCTTCACCGTCTACCAATTCGGCCAAGGGCCGGCAAAGGTCTTCACGGTCGAATGATGGAGGATTTCAACCCAACCGCCTTCATGCTGGTTGCGGCAACCGTCGGGTCAATTTCCCTGCCGGTTGCCGCGCAATCACCCGAGACGGACAACCTTGCCCGGGGTCGCACGCTTTACCAAACCCACTGCGCCAGCTGTCACGGCAAGAACCTGAAAGGGCAGCCTGATTGGCAGATCCGCCGGCCGGACGGCCGTCTGCCGGCCCCGCCGCATGATCGGACGGGACATACCTGGCACCATCCGGATGCGCACCTGTTCCGGATGACCAAGCACGGTCTTGTTCCGCCGTTGGCACCGGCGGGATACGAAAGCGACATGCCGGCGTTCGGCGACATCCTTTCGGACGACGAGATCTGGTCCGTACTCGACTTCATCAAAAGCACCTGGCCGGACCGTTTTCGGCGCCGGCAGCAGGACGTCACCAAAAGGGCGAATGAGAAATGAGCAATATGATGGGAACCGATTGCACGATGGGCTGGGGAATGACCCTGGCGGGCGCATTGGCCGCCGGACTGGCATTGTTGGTCGCGGCTGCATTGATCAAGTATCTGTTCACCAGCGGCGGGAGAAGCCGCCATGAGTGAAATTCTCCTTGAAGCAGGACAAAGGCGCCGCACAGCGATTTTTTTTTGGGGGCCTGTGGTGGTGTTCGCGGGCTTGGCCACAGCGCTGGGTTGGGGTTTGACGCGCGATCCGAAGGTGCTGCCCTCGGCCCTGATCGACAAGCCGGTGCCCGACTTCAATCTGCCGCCGGTCAAGGGGCGAACCCTGGGGCTTGCGTCGGCGGACCTCTCGGATGAGGTGTCGATCGTCAACGTATTCGCTTCCTGGTGCCTACCATGCAAAGCGGAACATCCGATTTGGATGGATCTCAAGGCGCGGAACGTCGTGCCCATCCACGGGCTGAACTATAAAGACACGCCCGATGATGCCTCGGCTTGGCTCAACCGGCTTGGCGATCCCTACAAGCGGACGGGCGCCGATCTCGATGGCCGTGTCGCCATCGACTGGGGTGTCTATGGCGTGCCGGAAACGTTCATCGTCTCCGCCGACGGGCGTATCGCCTACAAGCACGTGGGCGCCGTAACAAAGGAAATCGTGGACGGGACGCTCATGCCCATCGTCGACCGCCTGCGGCGACAAGCCGAAGAGGCAAAGCCATGACCGTCATGACGCGCCGCCGGGCCATGACGGTCATGGTGGCGGCATCCTTGGTGTTGCCGGCTGCCGTCGCAGGCGCCGCGGGAACGGCTAAGACCTTTAGCCTGCACGATGCACCATTGCCAATGTCGGAGATCACGTTCGCGTACGAAGACGGCCGGCCCGGGTCACTCGCGGACTTCAGGGGCAAACATGTGCTCCTGAACATATGGGCGACATGGTGTCCACCCTGCCGCGAAGAGATGCCGACGCTTGACCGCCTGCAGGGCCTTCTGGGCGGCAACGACTTTCATGTGTTGCCGCTTTCGATCGACCGGGCAGGGGTGAAGGTCGTACGGGATTTCTATGCCAAGACCGGCATCGAGAACCTGAAAATCTACATGGATCAGAATGCACGGGTCATGCGTGTCCTGAAGTTAGGCGGTTTGCCGACGACCTTCCTGATCGACCCAAGCGGGCAGCAGCTCGGCCGGTTGGTTGGTCCTGCGGAATGGGATGCGCCGGATTTGGTCACCCTGTTCCGGGACCGGATTGCGTCAGCAAAGAATCAAAGGTGATAGAGCGATGAAGAATGGTCAACAAGCAGTGCTCGCGGTTGCAACCGCTCAACGCGCCGTCAACAAGCTCTGGCCCTATGTCACCGGGCGCCGTGGTTGGATTCTGTTCGGGCTCGCCGCCATCGGTGGCGGCCTGGCGATGAACTGGGGCACGGTGGTGGCGCTGGGCTTGGCGCCGCTTCTTCTTGGTGTTCTGCCCTGTGTCGCCATGTGTGCGCTGGGCATGTGCATGAGCGGGGGGAGCGGAAAATGTTCGTCCAAGCCAGGGGAGAAGGAAAAGCCAGACGATGTCTGACAGCACTTCCAGCGCGCCGAAGGATAGCCCCCGTCTCCGGGGTGTGCGATGGGCGGCTTGGGGACTTGTCCTGATCACGGCCATGGCTGTGGCCGGTATCGTCGGCTGGAGTACCTTTAAGCCGGAACCGCCGTTGCCCACGGCACGGCAACTCGGCCAAGCCATGATCAAAAGCCAATTCACGCTGACAGATCACCACGGACGTAACGTCACAGAGCAGGACTTCCATGGACGATGGCAGCTGGTGTTTTTTGGCTTCACATTCTGTCCCGACGTCTGCCCGACAACGCTCGCGGTCATGGCCCAGGTTCTGGATATTCTGGGGGAGGACGCGAACAAGGTGGCACCGATGTTCATCACGGTTGATCCGGAGCGCGACACACCCGAGGTATTGGCTGAATATGTCGGGGCCTTCCACCCGGATATCGTCGGCCTTACCGGCACGCCTGAGCAGATCAAACAGGCTGCGAAGTCATTCCGGGTTTTTTACGGGAAAACCGAGAGAGCCGATGCGCCGGGCGGCTACGTCATGGGGCATTCGGGGTACATGTACCTGATGACGCCGGACGGCTCGTACGACGCGGTGTTCTCGGAAAACCTTCATCCGCCGGAGAAAATCGCGGCGGAGATCCAACGTCGCCTGAAGAACGAAAGAATTGAAAAATGAAATCACTGAAATTGAGTCTGTTCGCCTTCATTGCTGCCTTCACTCTGCTGATACAGGCACGCGGCGCGTCAGCAGGAGACGCTTCAATTGTCATTGAGAAACCTTGGGCGCGTGCGTCTATCCTACAATCGCGGCCGGGTGCCGCCTATTTGACGATCCGCAATACCGGCACGAAATCGGATCGACTTCTAAAAGTCACGTCACCAGCTGCGGGCATGGTGATGATCCATGAATCCAAAGTCGCAGACGGCGTCGCGTAAATGCAGGACCGCAATGAGGTGACTATCCTACTAGGAGCCGAAGTGGTCTTCCGCCTGGGCGGGCTGCATCTCATGCTCATAGAATTGCATGAGAAACCACGAAAGGGTGTAAATCTGACTTTGGCTTTGGAGTTCGAGCATGCCGATTCTCGAGCTTGGGGCGACCAGCCCGGAATAACCCGGCCACAAACCGCTTCGTATAGGTCCGTGCGATATAGGTCAATGCGATGGAATTGACTGTCGGGTTTTCTTGCAGAGTGTAAGACACTTGAATATAGAACGGCCAGACTTTGCGGCCAATCTGCCGGGCTGAAGGGAATGATTTGCTATGAATGATCGTCATGAGCATTGGAATGACGTGTATGGGGCCCGCGAAGAGACTGCGCTAACCTGGTTCGAGGCAATCCCCACCGTATCTCTCGAACTGATCCGTAAGTACGCCGATGCAAACGATCCTATCCTGGATGTCGGCGGTGGCGCTTCCCGGATCGTCGACAGCTTGATTGATCTCGGCTTCAGCCGCATCTCGATCTTGGACCTATCCGAAGCAGGAATGAATGTGTCACGCTGCCGACTGGGGTCGCGGGCAGACAAGGTAACGTGGATCACAGAAGACGTAACCAAATGGGTTCCCGATCAGCCCTACCGGCTCTGGCATGATCGAGCGGTGTTCCATTTCCTGACATCAAAAGACGACTGCAGGGCCTACGTTTCGAGGATGCTGTCAGCGCTCGAGCCCAGTGGAATTGCGATTATTATGACGTTTGCAGAGGACGGGCCGGAGATGTGCTCCGGGTTGCCTGTTATGCGTTATTCGCCCGAAGACCTGGTAGCCACCTTGGAAGAAATCGCACCGGGTGCTTTGAAAACGGTCGATATGCGGAAGCATGTGCACATGACACCCAAAGGGAACGAGCAGAGGTTTCAGGTTTCTGTCTTACGGAAGGCTGATCAATAAGATTTAGTTTGATCGCAGGCGCTAGGTGAAGAAACCTCCCCACTCAGAACCTGCGATCCTGATTCTCCCCTCGTTTACCTCGAATTTCGCCCTGCCAATTGTGTTGCTCGCTAACTACCAGCTTGCCGAATAAGAGGCGTAGTTGAATTTGAACATGATCAATCTCAGTTCACCTAGGCAATGGAAAAGGTAAGTTAAATGCCGTCACCTATTGAACGATCTGCATCCAGCCGGTGTGCCGGTCGACCTTGAGCTTCTGGACGACCTTTCCGTCTTTGTCCGTGATTTCGACCTCGATCACATCACCCTCTTTCTCGCTGACATTGCCAAGTTTGACGTTCTGGTTTCCGCTCCAGGCCAAGCGGTGCTCCATCATATGCTTAACTTCATCGGCCGTCAGGTCGCGGCGCAGAACCTGCATCCCTCCCCAACCGCCCATCATGGGCATTTGGCTTCCCATCATGCCGGACCCAATCATCGGCATCTGGCCCATCATGCCGTACCCGCCCATCATGGGCATTTGGCCTCCCATCATGCCGGGCCCCATCATCGGCATTTGGCCCATCATGCCTTGGCCCATCATCGGCATTTGGCCTTGGCTGGAATTCGAGTTTCCGGAGCCATGGGCGAACGCCGATGTGGTGATCGACATGGCCAAAACACAGGCCACGGCCAATCCGGCCAGCTTCGTTTTACGTGTCATGATCAATCTCCTCTCACACTTTTTCAAAAGACGCGCCGAAATAACGACATCTTTCTTAAGGCTAAACTATTCTCGGTGTCGGTACTTTGACCTGCGTCAACTCCAGTATTGTTTGTTCGTTGAGCATCGCACCGTCTGGCCATCTTAAAAATTCAGATAAATGTCCCGGGGTGTCGCAACGCAATTGGAAATTTCCAATGCCACGCGATCTGAAAGCCTCGAACGCCCCCGGATTCCGATGGTTTCCGCGATGGCGACCTCATAAGCCATTAAGCCGCCAAAGACTTCTTGCGCCGCGCGGGTGCGCCAAACCCGTTCCTTAGCGACAACAGCAAGTGCGCCTTGAACCTTTTCAGTAATCGCGGTGCGAGCGGTCGGGTCAGCACGCAAAATCCGGCGCGTTTGAGTTAAGGCATTATCTATTTCCGTGGAACGGTGGACCAGGGCTGCCTGGCCATAGGCTGTTTTCAATCGATCTGTCAGATCGTCCGCGGGCATCACCTCGACATTATCTTTTAACTCTTGCAAAGCCATTTGGAGGGACTCCAGCAGATCTCCGTCATTGATCGCCTGGATCGCTTCGACCACGGGGGCATGGGCCGCATCAACGGTTCGCCGATAACGAATACGTGCGTCATGGTGAGCTTTTAGCTTAGCCGCCATGTCGGTCCGCACATCTGTCCAATCTGCCGGAAGTCGGGCTGCTAGTTCGGCGCGTTCCTTTGTCAGAGCCTTTATGCGCTCTTCTGCCCGCTGGCCTTCCTCGGACGAGGCAGCCCTACTGGCCCAGGAAACGATAGCCCGGTTTTGCTCGATCTTCTTATCGATCCGCCGAATATCGCGTTCGATCCGCCGCACCCTGTCGTGGACCGGCCGGTAGGTCTGCGCCGCCGTGTGTATCGCCGCAGCGGTTTCGGTGATTTGTTTCATCGTCGGAAACGCATTTTCTGCTTTCTCGAAGCTGCTTATTAGTTCGTTCTGAAGGGATGAAGGAAGTCCCTCCAGATTGATGTTCCGGGCTTTGCCGATGGCTTGCCTTATGGTCGTCCCGTTTGTTTGAAATTCGTCTCTGACAAACTCTTCCATGCAGTACTGAAGCCGAGGATTGGTTGGCGGCGGTGAAGTCTCCGCCCCGAGCGAAACACGGGTCGGAAGATAGGTCACCAAGGTCGGATAGGCCGCAACCACACCAAGGACCAGCAACTGAATGGCGATAAAGGGCACAACGCCCTTGTAGATGTCGAGCGTACGGACGCCTTTCGGCGCGACCCCGCGCAAGTAGAAGAGTGCAAAACCGAAGGGAGGCGTCAGAAACGAGGTCTGAATGTTCAGCGCGATCATAACACCGAACCAGACAGCGGCGACGTTTGCCGCGGGGTCGGTCAGCAGAATCGGCGCGATGATCGGGACGACAACCACGGTGATTTCCAGGAAGTCGAGGAAAAAGCCGAGGACGAAAATGATTGCCATGGCGACCGCGAACTGACCCCAAAAACCGCCCGGCAGGCCACGCATGAAGTCACGCACCAGGTCTTCGCCGCCGAACCCCCGGAATGCAGCTGTCAGCATGACGGCGCCAATCAGGATGGCGAAAACCAGGGAGGTCGTCTTGGTCGTGTCCTCCAGGACGCGTCTTAAGGTGCCGCTGGTCGCCCATGTGCGCCAGAGGCTCGAACCAAGGGCGATGGCGAGTGCGCTTGAGGCGACCGCGGCGAGCACAATGCCCACAATGTCTGCTGTGCCTTCGATTTTTCGCAGATTGACGTGAAAGAAGGCGTTGATGACGCCGAGCGCGATCAGGGCCGCGATGGCCAGCAAGGCCGGCCAGAAGGCCCCGCGCTGCCCTTCGCGCAGGCGATATCCGGCCATCATGGTCGCCCCGGCGGCACCCACGGCCCCGGCCTGGTTGACCGTGGCAACACCAGCGATGATCGAACCGAGCACCAAAAGAATGAGAATCAAGGGCGGGGCCAAGGCGACGACCAATGCCGCGATAGCGTTCTTGTCCGTGGTCTCCGAACGCTGGTACGCGGGTGCCATGTCCGGGCGTAGATAGGCCGTGACAAGGATATAAAGGACGTAAAGAGCAACTAGGATAAGTGCCGGCACGAGGGCGCCCATGAACATCTCGCCAGCGCTGACCGACGGCACGTCGAACTGGCTTGGCATCAGCAGGTCACCTGTCACGGTCTTGTAAAGGGCCCGCCGGGCGGCGTTGGCTTCGTTGACGGCGGTGGTGAGTTGGTGGACCAGGATCAGCAAGACGATGGACGGCGGGACGATCTGGCCGAGCGTTCCCGTGGCTGCGACGATGCCGGTTGCCATGGGCTTGGAATAGCGGTTCCGTAACATGGTCGGCAACGAAATCATGCCCATGGCGATCACCGTCGCGCCGATCACGCTGGTGGTTGCCGCCAGCAAAGCGCCGACCAGGACGACCGAGACACCGAGCCCGCCACGCACCGTGCCAAACAGACGCGCCATGGCAACGAGAAGGTCTTCGGCGACGCGCGACTTTTCCAGCATCAGGCCCATGAAGATGAACAACGGCACGGCGATCAACACATCCGTCCCGTCATTGTTATAAATTCCCCGAATGTTCATCGCTCCAGCGGACAGCCATTCGCTAGGGCCGCCGCCGTGGATAAAGAATGCATCCGGGTTTCCGGTGAGCACCAGCCCGGCAATCGCGGCAAGGCTGACGGCGACGATCGCCGAACCCGGAATGGCAAATGCGACGGGAAAGCCCGAGCCGAGGGCGACGGCCAACATCACGACCAGTAGGACGAGGAAGAAGAGTTCCATCCTCAGCCCCCCTCAGCGCTGCCCGTTGGCGCGGGCTCTCCCAGCACGTCGGCCATCCCGCCGAACATCATGCTGACGAATTGAATGATGAGCGTGACCGCGAACACCCCGACCAGTACGGTCATCAGGTAGAGGATGTACATGCCGTCGCCGACGCCTTCGATCTCGAAGGTTCGCAGGGCGCTGTTGAGGATGCCGGTGCGGCCTGCCGTGCCGACGCTCAGGATCAGCCAGCAGAACGGCATGCCGAGCACCAGGGCACCGATGGCGTTGACCAGCCCGCGACGGCGGGGATTTGCTTCCGCGTAAAGCAGATCAATCCGCACATGGCCATCCTCATAAAGGGTGTAGGCGCAGCCCAGCATGAATAGGGCCGCGTACCAGAAGCGGACCAGATCGCCCATGTAGGTCTGTTCGTAGGAAAACTCGAAGCGGAACAGCACGATTAGTAGTTCGGCGACGACGATCATCAGGACCAGCCAAGGTAGCGCCAGGACCCGTGTGCGAAGCGCGATGGCGAGCCCGATTGCGACCAAGGGCATGTGTACATAGGCACCGCGCAATTCCGCGCGCCCCAGAGTATCTGCCAGCGGCGCGCCGACCAGGCCGATCAGGAGTTGCTCGCCCTTCAGAAAGGCAAGAGTGAAGTCTACCAGACCGATCAACAGAACGGCCCAGAACCCGGCGCGGATGAGCACGGCATTGAGCCCAAAGACCCGCTGGTGGTCGGTTCTAAGGCTGCGGTCCCTGGTGCGTGCGACATGGGCGGCGGCGGCCAGTACGGCAGCAGCGTAGATGGCCACCTGTAACCAGATGCGGGGGTCGTGGCCGCCAGTGGACGGGTTGGCCAAAATCCTGACGCCAGGCCATCCAAGCCAATTAGTCAGGAAATTATTGAATAGAAAGGCGGCAAGTACGCCGATGATGGCCCAACCAAAAATTCTCGTCAGGGCTATGGGGAAGTTCGGTATGGAAGCAAAGCCAGCATTTCGTTTGTTCTGCTTAAGCTCCGGCATGATGCCCCCTTAACCCTTATTTTTCGTGCCATTCAGGAACGTCGACGTCAAAATCAAAAACGCGCCGATGAATATGAAAGCATCGGCAGCGTTGAAAGCAGGCCAGTGCAGTCCTTGCCAATGAAAATCGAGGAAATCGGTTACAGCACCTAGTCGCCAACGATCGATGATGTTGCCGAGTGCTCCGCCCGCAACCAGGGCCAGTCCTCTGCGCTCTCCCGGCAAGCGGGATCTTAATGCCCAGGTCATCAGCAGACTGGCGATCGCAAGGGAGAGAAGAGCCAGTGTTCCTGGTCGGGAGGCAAAAAAATCCTGGAACATGCCGAAACTTACGCCGGTGTTGAAGGTCAACATCAGGTTAAAAAAAGAGGTCACCTCGATCACTCTCGGCGGGTCCATCACTCTGGTAAGGATGATCCACTTAGTCACCTGGTCGCCAGCCGTCGCCCCTGCCGCCAGGAAAAATGGTGAAAGTGTATGCAAGCCGGTCTGCCGGCAGCGATTACCGAAGATTAGTCTGGGCAATGTCGTGCCAATCCATTTCTTCACTCCTTACCTCCTGGCCATCGTTGTCTCTAATTTACAATCGATATGGCCGATGCCTTTTGACGCTTCTGGAGGACTGATCGAATCGTAAAAAAAGACGGTGCAGAACGCCTCCCCCGAGCTTTTTCATTTAAAGCACCTCTGTTCAGCGCCTGCGCCACCAACAGGAAAACCAACGGCTTCGATACGCACCTCGTCAATTCGAAATCTAACCGGCGCGCATATAGCAACTTCAAAGCTATCCAGCCTCCTGTTTGGTATCTCTCCTTTGGCACTCGTCGATATTCTTATTCTCATGTTTTCCAAGTGCCGTTTGGCCGGCCTGCGTGCTGGTCCACTCCGATCTTGCCTGAAGGACAATCTGCGTTGCCGACCAAAGAAACAGCCCGGCCATGAGGGCGGCGACGATAAGGTCGGGCCATGCAGTGCCGGTAAACCAGACACCTGCCGCTGCCAACATAACAGCCACGTTTCCGATGGCATCGTTTCGGCTGCAAAGCCAGACAGAGCGGACATTCGCATCCCCGTCTTTAAATCGCCTCAACAAGAGGACACTGATAATATTGGCGGCCAGCGCCATGAAACCGATTGCGCCCATGATTGTCGCCGAAGGCATACCCAGAATTAGGACCTGATATGCTGTTGAGCCGAACACCCAAAGCCCCATAGCGCCGAGACTGAACCCTTTCGCGAGCGCTGCCATTGCCCGAATTCTGAGAGACATGCCGATGACAAATAAGCTGATTGCATAGGTTACGGTGTCACCAAGAAAGTCGAGCGCATCTGCTTGCAAGGCTTTCGACCCAGCAAAAGCGCCCGCGGCCATTTCGACGAAGAACATTGAGCCGTTAATCGCGATAACAACCCATAGCGCACGTTTGAAATCCTTTGAAACTCCATCGAATTTGGCAGTATCTCCGCAACAATTGGCACTCATATGGATCGGCTCCTTTAATCCGTGGTGGGCACGTTCATTGAAACTGTCCGCCGCTTTGCATTCGTCGATCCGCAGATGCTACAATCTACAATCGTTGTAGGAGCAATAGGAAAAACTGATGACCGTTGAAAGCACCTCCATTGGGGAATTGGCTGAGCGTGCCGGATGTACGGTCCAGATCATCCGCCATTACGAGAAAATCGGACTGTTGCCGGAGCCAAGACGGACCAGGGGCAACCGTCGCATCTACTCCGAAGATCAAGCATCTCGGCTGGTTTTCATTCGTCATTGCCGACAACTGGGGTTCAGTTTGGACAATATCCGCCAATTGCTGTCGTTCTGCGGTCAGTCCAATCAGTCATGCGCGCAAGTAGACATCATCGCTCGCAAACACCTCGGTCACGTTCAGGAACGACTCGCGCGCCTTCGGTCTATGGAGCGTGAACTCAAGCGCATGATCAACCAGTGTAGCGGCGGCAAGGTGGCGGAATGCAAAATCATCGAGGTCTTGGCCGATCACTCGAAGTGTTTGAGCGATGACCATTCATCTGCCTGATTTTACCGTGTTTTCTGTTAGAAACGCCTTCGTGTGACATTTCTGCCCAGCTACACGAAAGTGTCGCGCGATCGAAGGTCAGGAGCGTGTATTCGTACGCTTTAAAGCATCAAATAGCTGTACTAGGTGGCTGTTCTTGAAGTGACCAATTAACGGCTAGGTTCACTTTAGCTTGCGCCAAACGGGTTCCACACAGGTCTGCCAGGACCAAAATTTTACCATGGCGATATAATTGAATGATGCGGACCAAGCAATCAGCAACAGGCCGTTCAGGGTCTCGATTCCTGTGATGAAGCGCAAGTGATCCGATGGCACGATGTCGCCCATGCCGAGGGAGGTATAGGCGACAATCGAGAAATAAAAATAGTCCAACGGCCCAACGATCTGAAGGCCGTCTAGACTGCCGATCTCAAGCGTTCGTTCTCCGAAGGCATAGGCCGCTGCATATAGGGCGACTTCAACGACATGGGCGAAGAGCGTCAGCAGCCAAATGATCAGAATCCGCTGCTCCGCCGTCATCGCAATGTTCGACATCCCGCCGGACAGCCATCGAAAGACGGCGTAATGCAGGAGGAAAGTCGTGATGACCAGAAAAAACGATATGCTCACTGCGGCGCCCATCCGAACCTCCCCTCGTTCTGTGTTCGCAGAGAACTCCACTGTTGCCTTGGGCATCGTAGAGCTGACATCTCTTTAGGACTCTATCAGCTTCATGTCTTCTCTAGTTCCAAGAACCGTCATGGCCCGACCAGGGTCGATCATCGAAATGAAGACCGAACGTTCATAGGCGTCGGTGACAAGGGAGGCTTGCCGCAGGAGCTCTTCCTGGCGTTGCCGATAGCGGTCAAGGCCCTGAGTATCTTCCAATATTTGATTTACGATTTCCGGGTCTCTGACGAACGTCGCGAACTGCGGCCGACGCTCCGGTCCCTCGATGCCCCTCGCCTCACTTTCCAGAAGATCAAGGCGATCCGCCTGATCTGCGGCCAGAGGCGCTGCTGGGACAACCGCAGCCTCTGTCCCGACCGTTGGGATGGGCGGAATAAGGCCAGAATAAAAATCTGTCTGAATGCCGATCATCGAAGTCACTCCATTCCATTGGTTCTCCGATGGTTGCCAACATAGGACCTCCAGTCGCCGGAGGGTCAAGGATAAGATTGAAGAGAATGACGTAAGACCAATCGATCAGGGCGACGTGACGAGCCGTACACTGGCGAAGTCTGCGTCTGCGAGCCGAAGGCATGGAGATGACGTGAAATTATAATTAGTCGGCAGGCGACGATGCGGCCCGATGTCTGTTGAGTGAAAGCGTATCACCTGACCGGCTTACCAACGTCACGCCGACGATCGTCAACGGTATGCCGATAAAATGTGCCCACCCGAACGTTTCGTCAAAGAAGGTCATGCCGAGAAGAATACCGAATATCGGCACGAGAAAGGCGAAGGCGTTCGCCCGGTTGAGCGGGGTGTGTTCGAGCGCAGAGAACCAGAGGTAATACGCAAGAGCCGTCCCGAAGATACTGAGACCGAGCAAAGAGGCAACGAAGGCAGGCGTCCATTGCACGCTTGCGGGATCTTCCAGGTACCAAGCAGCTGCCCCTAAAGGAATGCTCCCGATAAGCGTTTGCAGGCCCATCGCCATCAGCACGTCAACCTTGCCGGCGATTTTCTTGATCAAGACGTTGCTGATCGTGATTCCGACTGCCGCCAGCAAAATGTAGGCGATACCCAGGGCGTAGGTTTCCCCGCCAGTTAAAAAGAACTGCGGGACGGCGATCACCACGATCCCGACAAATCCCAAAAGCAATCCAAGCTTCCCCCGAACGGAAACGGTTTCGCCAAGCATGAGTGCGGCAAGGAACGCCGCCATGAGCGGCTGTGTATTGGCGACAACCGTTGCGACGCCAGGCGTCACGAATTCAGCGGCATGGAACATGCCGAGGAATCCGAGGCTCGTTGCGCCCAGGCCGATAAAGGTGATGATGGCCCAATCCCTTCCGGTGGCGGGAAGAGGGCGGCGAAGTGCGGCCGCAAGGATCATGAGCGCTGCGCCCGCGATAACCGCGCGCAAGGCTGCGAAGGTCAAATGCGGCGAGAACCCGATCCCGGCCGTGATGAGCGGAAAGCACGACGCCCAAAGCACCATCACCACGAGAATCTGCAGCGTCGAAATGCGCGAGACGGAAGATTTCGGTTGGTCGGAATCCATTTAATGCGCTACCTCGATTTTAGCGTGTTCCAGGAGGTGTAGCAGAAGGAGGCATGTCATGCATGAGCTGGTGCCGGAAAAATTCGTGTGGTTTGTCTGGGCGTCCGCATTCCTTGTTCCGTGGCTGGCGGCTTTTGGCGCGTTCCCGGCCCATCGCAGAGTAATTCTTTGGGCGAGCCTGTTTACGACACCGTTCGGTTTGACGGAGCCCTTGTTCGTGCCTGAGTATTAGAACCCACCCAGTCTCTTCGATCTCGCGCAACGGACGGGGTTCGATATCGAAAGCCTCATTTTCTGCTTTGGCATCGGCGGGGTCGGCGCGGTTTCATACAACATCCTGACGGGAAAAGGTCACGGACGAATGAGTTCGACGGCGCGCTGGCGCGCAAGCCATCGGTTTCATTTTTGGGCCGTGGCGACGCCGTTTTTTGTGTTTCCTGTCCTTTATCTGGTGGAATGGAACCCTATCTATCCGGCGATCGTCGCCATGGCATTAGGGGCCTTTTCGACGATGCTCTGCCGACGCGACCTGATTCCCAAAACCTGGGTCGGAGGCGTGTTGTTCCTTGTCTATTACGTGATCTTTCTAGCCGGACTCGAATGGTTGTCACCTGGTTACATCGGCAAGGTTTGGAACCTTGAGTCACTGTCCGGAATATTGATTTACGGCATGCCCATTGAGGAGCTTCTTTTCGCCGTCATGTTCGGCGCCTATTGGTCCGGGGTCTATGAGCATTTCACATGGCGGCGCGTGGCAGATATACATTGAGGACTGAACTTATGAGCATGATCTGAAATGGCCCGCGCGAGAGATGTGTTTTTCTGAAGCCGTGAGTTTCGCGACCGGCGGCGTGTTGATCGCCGGCGGCGGTTTCGCGACCTATAAGGCCGCGGCGTTGAACAGGCGTTACCTCCCCTTCGCGTTGATGCCCGCGATGGCTGGCGTCCAGCAGTTGTTCGAGGGGCATGTCTGGATGGGGTTGAATGTCGGCGATCCGACAATGGTCTGGTGGGCCGCGCTCGGCTTCATGTTTTTTTCGTGGTTTATGTGGCCTGCGTGGATTCCGCTCTCCGTATACGTTTTGGAGCCCCCGGAAAGCCGGCGTAAAAGATGGTTGTATATTTTCGTTGTCGCCGGTGTTGGCCTCGGCAGCATTCTCTTCATGCCGCACCTGCTGAACCCTGATTGGATCAATGTCAGCGTCAACAACCGATCGCTGGCTTATGAAGACACGATGTTCTTGGACTATTTGGTGCCACGCCCGGCGACCTACGCCGTCTATCTTTTGCTTATTGTCCTGCCGCCTCTGCTCTCGACATATCTACACGTGCGGTTGTTCGCGGTGACACTCATCGTCATCGTCACGACAGTCTATTTGTTCCTAAGCTATGCTTATATATCCTTTTTCTGCTTGTTGGCGGGCCTTGGCACACTCCATCTCATCTACATTATTCTCAGAAACAAGTGCCGCCGGGAGTGCCCGGTACTTTTTAGTTAATGGTATCCGGACCGGGTCGCGACCAAAGAAATTGCTTCTCACGCTCCGGATGCCGTTGGAGCCTAAGCGACATGCGATCACGGTGAATTTACCGCATTTGGATGAATAGCCCAGGGGAGTTGACCTAGGTCATGTGTTCGCGACGCTAGGAAGAGTAGCGTCCGCATCTTCAGTATTCGCAAACCCGCAATCATGAAAGGGTGAGGAAGATGAGTTCACGGAAGATCATTGTGGCGATCGCGGTCGCCGTTGTGTTCAGCGTTGCATCATTTGAAACGGCCTACGCCCACGGTCCGGCTGCGTCATCTGGCAACCAGTCTCAGATGCCCATGATGGGTGGCTACGGCATGATGGGTCAGATGCCCATGATGGGTGGTCCTGGTATGATAGGCGGCCAAATGCCCATGATGGGAGGTCCCGGTATGATGGGTGGCTGGGGCCGGATGCAGATCCTGCGCCGGGACCTGAAGGCCGACGAAGTGAAACACATGATGGAGCACCGCTTGGTATGGACCGGCAACCAGGACATCAAGCTCGGCAAGGTCACTGAAAAAGACGGCGACTCCATCGAAGTCGAAATCGTGAACAAGGACGACAAGGTCGTTCAGAAGTTCGAAGTCGATCGCCATACGGGATGGATGCAGCCTGCTCAATAAGGCGCCGACTGTGACGAAATACCCGCATCCTGTTTTGGAACTATGATGGCGGGGAGCCTCGTTCCGTTGCGAGTGAGCTCTCCGCCTTTGTTTTCGGCTTTCGTTTGTGACAATGCTGGAAGCATCTGCTGGTCAGTCGCCGTTCCCTGTCGCCTTGTCTCTTGCGAGGGCCATCTTTCACATAACCGCGATGGAGACCGTGAAACGCATTCATCTTATTTCCCCCTTGACCCTCCGGTTGCCGGAGGGGGCATCTTCACGATGTTTCCGCTTAAGAGTCTCGGCGGGAAGACAATTAAGGGAGTGCTGGCTAAATGGAAGCACTGGTTTATTTCGTCATTTGGGGCGTGTTCATATTCCTCATGATGCGCATGGGATGCGGCAGCCACGTCATGGGCCACGGGCATGGTCGTTCCGATGCCCGTAAACATCACGGGCCGGACAACGAGAAGGGGGAAAACCTGAAGTGGTATCCGCCTGAAGAGGATACCGACCCCGTCTGCAAGAAAACGGTCCGGACGGAGAGCGCCAAACCCAGCGTTCACGATGGGTCCGTTTATTACTTCTGCTCTCGGGAATGCCGTGAAGTCTTCGAAGCTGCCCCTGATTTGTATGTCGGACCGCAGGCTGATGGGTCGGTGCCGAAACTGGAGGCAAACAATGTCTGAAGCATCAAATCCGTTATCGCGGTCCGGTACGTCCCTATCCGTGAAAACGAATTCCGCAAGGTTGCCGGTCTTCGCTCTTGGAATGAGCCTTGGGCTGTTTCTCGGAATCACATTCATCCTTTGCGTGGGGTTCGATCTCTTGTTCCCCGATCACGCCATGTACCGGGTCTGGCAGCCCCTGTTGCCGGGCTTTACCTGGCTCACTTGGCCGAGCTTCTTCCTGGGCCTCGTCGAGAGCGTTGCATACGGGTGGTACGTCGCGCTGGTGTTCGGGCCGCTATACAACTTCTTCGCCTCGCGGAAAGGTTAAAACCTCTCCAGAGCGATGCCTCTCATGTAAATACTCATTCGGAGTCAGTCATGACAGCGCAGCTCACGTTCCTTGGAGGTGTCGGCACCGTCACCGGATCAAAGTATCTGCTTACATTTGGTGGCCAGCGGGTGCTTGTCGATTGCGGCCTGTTTCAGGGTTTCAAGAAGCTGCGTCAGAAGAACTGGGCCCCGCTGCCAATCGAGCCGAGCGAGATTGACGCCGTGGTCCTGACGCATGCGCACCTTGACCACTCGGGATATCTTCCTCTCTTGGTCAGGAATGGGTTCAAGGGACCTGTCTACGCCACCTCTGCGACGACTGAATTGTGTGGGATCCTGCTGCCGGATAGCGGTCATCTGCAGGAACGCGACGCGGAATTTGCCAATCGACACGGCTTCTCCAAACACCGGCCGGCCGCCCCTCTATATACTGAAAGGGGTGCGCGGAATTGCCTTGGCCACTTCCGCGCATGCCCATACGAGGTCGACACCGAAGTCATTGATGCGCTTCAAATAAGATTCCTGCTGGCGGGGCATATTCTTGGCTCTGCGTTCGTCCGTGTGTCATTCGGCGGTCGATCACTACTGTTTTCCGGCGATATCGGGCGCCCGAACAGCGCGACGATGGTGGATCCGACGATCGTGCGCGGCGCGGACTATCTCATCATGGAGTCGACCTACGGAAATCGCCTTCATGATCGGGTGAACGTAGAGGACGCTTTGGCCGAAACGATCTCAAGGGTGGCTGCCAGAGGTGGAACCGTCCTGATTCCGGCTTTTGCTGTCGGCCGCGCCCAGTCGATCCTGTTTCATCTGCAGCGGCTCAAGGCGTCGAAACGTATACCAGACCTCCCGGTGTTCTTGGACAGCCCCATGGCTGTCAGCGCCAGCGAGGTTTTCTGCCGCCACATGAAGGAACACCGGCTGACTGCCGAAGAGTGCCAGGCGGCGTGCAACGTCGCGACCTACGTAAGAGAAGCGGAGGAATCGAAAGCGCTTGATGAAAACCCGATGCCTAAGATCATCATATCGGCAAGCGGTATGGCGACAGGCGGGCGGATACTTCATCACCTGAAGTTCTATGTGCCGGATGAACGGCATGCGGTGTTGTTTACGGGGTTCCAGGCCGGCGGAACGCGCGGCGCCAGCTTGGTGGCAGGTGTAAAGTCGGTGAAAATACATGGACGGCATATTCCCATCCGCGCGGAGATCGCGAACCTCTCCATGCTGTCCGCGCATGCCGATGCGGACGAAATCCTGACCTGGCTCGGCAATTTCACGCAGCCTCCTAAACGGACCTACATCACCCATGGTGAGCCGGATGCTTCCGAAGCGCTGCGCGTTCGCATCTCCGATGAATTGCAGTGGCCCTGCGTCGTGCCCGAGTATGGCGACCAGGCCACGCTTGATTGAGCCGTGGATAAGACGCTGGAAGTAGGACGTCGCGTGAAAGATACAGCTACAAACTCCTTGCGCCTGAAGCGCCTTGGGATCGATACGCAGCAGGAAGCGGTCATCTATATGCGGAGCGATTGCCACGTCTGCCGCGCGGAAGGGTTTGCCGCCATGGCCCGTGTCCGCGTGACTGCCGGCGACCGATCGATCATCGCCACGCTGAACCGCGTGAAAGGCGATTTGTTGGCGGAAGGAGAGGCGGGGCTGTCAGAAGCTGCTTGGGGCAGATTAGATGCCCAGGAAGGCGACATGGTGGCGATCGGGCATCCCCGCCCGCCGGACTCCCTGAGCCTCGTTCGTGCGAAAGTCTACGGTTCGGAGTTTTCGGACACAGGTTTGGAAGAGGTCATGCAGGATATCGTGGCAGGCCGCTATTCCGACGTTCAGGTCTCCGCTTTCATCACCGCCTGTTCATCGCACGGGTTGAAACGGCGGGAAATTGTTGCCTTGACCCGCGCCATGGTCTCCGTCGGAGACACTTTGGACTGGGGAGCATCACCGATTGTCGACAAACATTGCGTCGGTGGTCTACCCGGAAATAGAACCACCCCAATCGTGGTCGCAATCATGGCGGCCTGTGGGCTGACCATGCCCAAGACGTCTTCCAGGGCAATCACGTCACCCGCCGGTACAGCGGACACGATGGAAACGCTGGCGCCGGTCGATCTTAACATCGATGCAATGCGGCGCGTGGTCGAGCGTGAAGGCGGGTGTATCGTCTGGGGAGGTGCCGTCTCCCTTAGCCCAGCGGATGACATCCTGATCCGGGTCGAAAGGGCCTTGGACATCGATGGGGAAGGGCAACTCGTTGCGTCGGTGCTATCGAAGAAACTATCCGCAGGATCAACGCACCTCGTTCTCGATATTCCTGTCGGGCCGACGGCCAAGGTGCGAAGCGAAAAGGATGCGCAATCCCTCAGCGAAAACTTGACCGCTGTGGCTTCCGAGATTGGTCTGAAGTCGACTGTTTTACAGACCGATGGGCGGCAACCGGTCGGGAACGGGATCGGGCCCGCTCTGGAAGCCTTGGATGTCCTCTCCGTGTTGAAGGGAAAGCCGGACGCGCCGCATGATCTTAGGGCGCGATCGGTCGCGCTCGCGGCCGCTTTGCTCGAGTTGTCGGGTGCTGCTGGCTCCGGCATGGGCTTTCAGAGAGCCGAAGAAACTCTGGATAGTGGCGCGGCATGGGCCAAGTTCCAGGCTATATGCGAGGCGCAAGGGGGTATGCGGACGCCGCCTGTTTCATCCCAACGACGGGTAATTGACGCAGACGTTTCCGGCGAAATTCTAGGCCTCGACAACCGTCGTCTGGCCAAGGCGGCGAAACTTGCGGGTGCGCCGGACGCGAAAGCGGCAGGTGTGCAATTGCACACACGACCCGGGGACCAGGTGGAGAAGGGGGCGCCGCTTTTCACGCTTTATGCTGAGACGCCGGGCGAGTTGGCTTACGCGCTGGATTACATCGAGCATCATCCGCCCATCTTCGATATCGGAGTTCCGGGATGAGCGCCATCGTGTACCCCCTGCCGGGAAACGAAGTGGTTGCTCATTCGCTTGCCGCAGAAATCGATGGTGAGATCGGAAAGCTCGTTGTGCGCCGCTTTCCCGACGGTGAATCCTACTTCCGGTATGAAACGCCCATCGATGGAAGAGAGGTCATCCTCGTCGCCTCGTTGGACCGTCCCGATGAGAAGGTTCTGCCGGTGATATTCGCCGCCGGGACGGCGAAGGAACTTGGTGCGTCGAAAGTCGGGCTTGTTGCGCCGTATCTCGCCTATATGCGCCAGGACAAAAGGTTCAATCCGGGAGAAGCGGTGTCGTCCATCTATTTCGCCAAAGTCCTCTCGTCATGGATTGATTGGCTTGTCACGATAGACCCTCATCTCCACCGGCGCAGTTCACTTGACGAAATTTATTCGGTGCCGAGTGCCACCGTGCACGCGGCCCCGTTGGTCTCTGAATGGATAAGAGGAGCGATCTCAGCACCTTTGTTGATCGGTCCCGACAGCGAAAGTGAACAATGGGTTGCTGCTGTTGCGGCGGATGCCGGGGCGCCGTTCGTCGTCTTGGAAAAGACGAGGCGAGGAGACCGTGACGTCGAGGTCACGGTTCCCGACGTGGACAAATGGCGCGACCGAACGCCGGTTCTGGTGGACGATATCATCTCGACCGCGCGTACGATGATCGAAACGGTTGGGCATGTCCGGGCGGCCGGCCTGCAAGCGCCGGTTTGCATCGGCATCCACGCGGTATTTGCAGACAATGCTTACGTGGAATTGAAGCAAGCCGGCGCGGGTGAAATTGTGACCTGCAACACGATCGGCCACGACAGCAATCGGATCGATGTCTCAGGATTGATCGCTTCGGCCGTCCGCCGGGTTTTACCCATTTAGATTAGCCTTGACCCTCCGGTCGCCGGAGCCATTAAGGATAACGCGTTACGTTGATGGCCATAAATTCGGATGGCAAACCCCAAGTGACCAGTAAGGTTCTGCAGAGGTGTATTCCCGATGAACGAAACAACGAAACGAAGGCATGCAGTCCGGGGGAACGCGGGAGATTCGACCACCAAGGTCGGAAAGGCAGCGCAATCTAGTCGAGCGAATCAGGCATCGCCGGAACTGTTAGGCGTTCCGGGAGAAAAGGTAGTTCAGGCTGCCGAATATGGGCGAGATCTCTGGCAGCGGTCGATACTGTTTCTGGACACGCTTCGTGAACGCGCCAACAACATGTTGGACCATGAGCGCGCTGGCCTGCCGCCTTTGCTCGATTTCAAATATGAGATGATCCTTGATGGGCGCGATTTTGAGGCTCCTTCAAATTATGCGCTGTTGCGGATTACGGAAGTTGGCGATGATTGTTGGGACGATTGCGTCGATCCAGAAAAACCACCTGTCATCGTTATTGATCCACGCGCAGGGCACGGACCGGGTATCGGAGGATTCAAACACGACTCCGAAGTCGGCATGGCCCTACACGAAGGTCACCCGGTTTACTTCGTAATGTTCTATCCCGAACCATCGCCTGGCCAGACGCTTGCGGACGTGTTGCATGCCCTCCGGCGTTTCGTCGATGAGGTTGCTCAGCGCCACCCTAAAACACCTCCCATATTGTATGGAAACTGCCAAGCCGGTTGGGCGGTGGCGATTTTATCCGCGGATTGCGAGGGCTTGGTCGGCCCGGCTGTGCTTAACGGCTCGCCAATGTCCTATTGGGCGGGGGAAGCCGGCGTTAATCCGATGCGGATAACCGGCGGGCTTCTCGGTGGCGTTTGGCTCGCACATCTTGCCGCCGATCTCGGTAACGGGCGTTTCGATGGCGCGTGGCTTGCGCAGAATTTTGAGAATCTGAAGCCGGAAAAGGCAATCTGGGAAAAGTACGCCGGACTGTTCGCCAAGGTCGATACGGAGCGCGAGCGGTTTCTTGAATTTGAACGATGGTGGAACGGGTTCTATTTCATGAGCCGCGAGGAAATCGTCGCGATCGTCGAAAACCTGTTCATCGGCAATAAACTTGAAAATGGCGAATTCCGAATTTGCAACGGCTGTACCGCTGACCTTCGGCGAATTCGAAACCCGCTCGTCATCTTCGCCTCCTACGGTGATAACATCACCCCGCCGCACCAGGCCTTGGGATGGATCCCGGCCGTGTACAAGGATACGGATGACCTGAAGCGCGCAGGGCAACGTATCGTCTATTTGACGAACCCGCATGTCGGGCATCTTGGGCTATTCGTCTCGGCCAAGGTCGCTCGGCTTGAACACCGCGCGATCCTTGAAAGCCTTGATGAGATCGAAGAGTTGAATCCCGGGCTCTATGAGATGCAAATCGACAACCCGAGCGGCGATCCGGACTGCCATAAACCGCAATTTTCCGTCCGGTTCATAGAGCGCAAAGTCGAGGACATCGACTTTGCGAAACAACCGGAATCTTTCGAACGGGTTCGAGCAGTGTCGGAGGCGAATGAAGCTTTCTATCGGACGTTTGTGAGCCCTTGGGTGCAAGCCGCGACAAATCCTTGGATCGCGGAAACCCTCAAATGGCAGCACCCCATGCGTGTCAGCCGCTATGTATTTTCGGAAGTTTTTAACCCTTGGATGAGGGTTGTCGCGGGTCTCGCCGACGTGGTGGCAAAAGAGCGGCGACCGATGTCCGACAACTACCCAATGATAAAGAATGAGCGGGAATTTTTCGGCCGTGTGTCCGAGGCAATGGAGATGGTCCGAGAGTTGCGCGATGCGGGCAACGAGCACGTGTTCCGCTTGCTCTACGGCCAGAACTTGTTTGAGCCCTCCCAAAAAAAGCCTGGCAAAGATGAGCCGTGATGATGGTTGAAGAGGCGATCATTGTTATCAACTGTGGGTCATCAAGCGTAAAATTTGCGCTTTTTTCTCCTGAGTTCGAGAGTTCTGTGCGGATTGCGCGTGGCGCGGTCGAGCGGATCGGCATAGGTGCCGGCCGGTTTTCAGTGTTGGATGGTTCCGGCGCGACCATTTTAGACGAGACACTCGAAGTTGAAAGTCACGCTGCCGCCATCGACGCGCTCCTCGACTGGCTTCAGGGCACCCAATACATGCCTGTGTCCGTCGGGCACCGTATCGTCCATGGCGGCGAAGAATGCGATTGCTCGCTCATCATCACTTCCGACTTGGAAGATCGCCTAAGCCGACTGATCCCTCTTGCCCCATTGCATCTCCCGCATAACCTGACGGGTATCAAGGCGATGAAATTGCGTTGTCCGGAACTTCCGCAGGTCGCCTGTTTCGACACGGCGTTTCACCATGGACTTCCACGCGTTGCACAGTTGACCGGACTGCCTCGCCGGTTCGATGACGACAGCATACGACGGTTCGGTTTTCATGGCTTGTCCTATGAGTACGTTGTCGAGCAAGTGCGTCGTTGGCATGGCGATGAGGCGGCGGACGGGAAGATCGTTGCCGCGCATTTGGGCAACGGCGCGTCCATGACGGCGATCAAGGGGGGACGGAGCATCGAAACCTCAATGGGGTTCAGCACCCTAGCGGGCCTTCCCATGGGGACGCGACCTGGAGATCTCGATCCCGGTGCCGTCCTTTACCTTCTGATGGAAAAGAACCTAACTCCCGCCGAACTGCAGCATATCCTTTATCGTGAATCCGGGTTGCTCGGCCGGTCCGGCCTAAGCCGAAACATGCGGGATCTTCTGGCGCAACAGGATCTACCCGAGGCGGCTGAGGCGATCGAGTTTTTCTGCCATCACGCTCGGAGGCATCTAGCCGCGCAGACGGCGTCTCTCGGCGGTCTCGACCGGCTCGTCTTCACCGGTGGAATTGGTGCGAATTCGCCTGAAATCCGCGCCCGAATTTGTGAGGGATTGTCCTATTTGGGTGTCGAAATCGACCCAGAGAGAAATGCCCAAAACCTTCCGGTCGTATCTACTGATCGGAGCCGCGTCCCCATTGATGCGTTCGACACGGATGAGGAATCAGTGATCGCTCGGCATGTCCGGACGGTTTTGGAAAGCGCCTCGGGGAAAGGGGAACTAAATGCCTGTGCATAGTCATGCTGAGGGGCTCGAAGAACTGGTTGAGCGTGCAGAAAAGCTTCCGCCGATCCGAATGGCCGTAATCGCAGCAGACCAGGCACTAGTCCTTCAGTCTGTCGTACAAGCTCGGAAGGCCGGTCTTATTGTGCCGCTCCTCATCGGCGCGCCGGACGAGATTGTTGCATGCGCCGGTGAAATTGACGCCGATATCACCGGTGTTGAAATCATCACTGCAAAAGATGCGGAGGAAGCGGCTCGGGTTGGCGTTGACCTCGTTCGTGGTGGACGAGCAGATGCACTCATGAAAGGGCGAATTCACACAGACGCTTTGATGCGGGCGGTTCTCGATTCTGATCGCGGGCTCAGGCTGCCCGACCAGCGTGTCAGTCACGTATTTGTGGTCGATATCCCGACCTATCCGAAATTGTTGGCGATTACAGATGCGGCGATAAACATTTCTCCGGACCTAAACGCGAAGGCGCAAATTCTTCAGAACGCCATCTCGCTCTTTCATCTCCTTGGCGTCGCTAGACCCAAGGTCGCAGCGCTCTCGGCTGTTGAAACGGTGAATCCGGCGATTGTATCGACGGTGGACGCGGCTTGCCTCGCGTTGATGGCAAGACGGGGGCAAATCTCCGGCGCTGCCATTGATGGCCCCATGGCCTTTGATAATGCGATCTCGAGTGACGCTGCAAAGGTGAAGGGGATCGTGTCCGAGGTCGCGGGAGATGTCGATATTCTCCTCGTTCCCGATCTCATATCCGGCAACATCTTGGCCAAGAATCTAGAATATCTGGCAGGCGCCACGGCGGCGGGTATCGTATTGGGATTGTCCGCGCCGGTCGTCCTAAGTTCGCGTGCCGATCCGACTCAGGCGCGCTTGGCGGCAATGGCGCTTGCCGTCCTAATGCATCAGTCATCGGCGGCTCAACGACGACAAGGGCGCGAGGAGGAACTCGAGTCTGCGATTCACTGTGCAGCCCAACCTGAAAGCGCCTGTTGTCCTATTGGAGCGTGAACAAAATGAAGAATGGCCTGGAGTGTGAGGCGCCTGATCTCAAGTATGCCCCCAAAACCCAACCTTCGTTGGATCAACCGCTGAATGCTGCGCTTGGGCGGGTAACTGGTGGGATTAGCCCCACAGCTCTCTTTCAGGCGTACATCGATTGGGCTCAACATCTCCTTATGTCGCCGGACAAACAGATTGAACTTGCACTCAAGGCACAACGAAAGTTGTTGCGGTATATTGAATTCAGCCATAGTGCCTGTTGCGACCCTCAATGCGCACCATGCATCGACCCTTTGCCCCATGATAAGCGGTTTGTGGCTGAGGAATGGCAGGATTGGCCTTATCGGCTTGCCTACCAAGGGTTTCTTCTTACCCAGCAGTGGTGGCACAACGCCACGACCCAGGTTTCCGGCGTCTCTAAACATCATGAACAGATAGTTTCCTTTGTCGCCCGCCAACTACTTGACGTTGTTTCGCCGGCGAATTACCCGGCGACCAATCCGGAGTTCCGAAAGGCAACGCTGGAAAGCAGAGGTCATAACCTGGTTCAAGGGACGCTGAATTTTGTAGAGGATTGGAAACTGGCCCTTCAGGGTGAACGCCCGTCCGCAGTAAAGCAGTTCCAGGTCGGGCAAAATCTGGCCGTCACGCCAGGAAAGGTCGTTTTCCGCAACGAATTGATTGAACTTATCCAATACACGCCAGCATCCGGAAAGGTTTATCCAGAGCCGATCCTGATCACACCGGCTTGGATAATGAAGTACTACATCCTCGACCTCAGCCCTGGAAATTCACTGGTCAGGTTTCTTGTCGAGCAGGGACACACGGTTTTCATCATCTCCTGGAAAAACCCGTCGGTGGAGGACCGCGAACTCAGTCTGGAAGACTACCGTTTGCTTGGTGTGATGGCGGCGCTTGATGCGATCTCTGCGATCATGCCTGGGAGGGGCATCCACGGCGTCGGATATTGTCTCGGCGGCACTCTTATGGCTATCGCGGCCGCGTGGATGGCCCGTGAGGATGATCGTCGTTTGGTATCCTTGACATTGTTCGCTGCGCAAACCGACTTTACCGAGGCTGGCGAACTTATGCTGTTTATCGATGAGGCGCAGGTCAACTTCCTCGAGAATATCATGGCAGAGACAGGATACCTGGACACCAAGCAAATGGCTGGGGCTTTCCAGCTCCTGCGCTCCAACGACTTGATATGGTCAAGCATGGTGAACGCATACCTGTTCGGCGAACGACTGCCTATGATTGACCTGATAGCCTGGAACGCAGATGCAACACGGATGCCGTCGAAAATGCATTCAGAGTATCTCCGTAAGCTCTTCCTGAATAATGACCTTGCCGACGAGCGCTATGTCATCGGCGGTCGAGCAATCTCATTGCGGGACATCCGTATTCCGATATTCGCGGTCAGTACTTTGTCCGATCATATCGCTCCGTGGCGCTCCGTATATAAAATCCATGCTCAGACCAACGCCGATGTCACCTTTGTTCTATCTACTGGTGGTCACAATGCCGGCGTCGTTAATCCGCCAGGCAACGCGAAGCGATCCCACCAAATCGCCGCTCACGATGATCTCGAAGCCTATCTCGATCCTGATTCCTGGCAGTCACAGGCGGACAATCATGAAGGATCTTGGTGGCCCTGTTGGCGGAAGTGGCTTGCGACGAATTCGGGAGTACTGGTCGACCCGCCTCGAATGGGGGCTGCGCGGAAAGGCTATAAACCGCTCTGCGATGCCCCTGGGACATATGTCTATATGCAGTGAATTGATGGCGACGTGAGATTGGTTCACTCGCTCGAACTGCAGGAGGAGTATCAGAGAATGGAAGTCATAGATTTGAATGGCCGGAAAGGACTGGTCGTTGGTATTGCCAACGAGCACAGCCTTGCTTGGTCGGCGGCGCAGCGTTTCCGGAATGCTGGCGCCGAACTGGCGATTTCCTACCTGAACGACAAGGCGATGCCGTTTGTTGAGCCGCTTGCCCGCGAAATCGAAACCCCGGTTTTCCTTCCCTGTGACGTCTCCGTCCCCGGGCAATTGGAAAAGTTGTTTGACACGATAGCGGAAAAATGGGGTCGACTGGATTTTCTTCTGCATTCGATCGCTTGGGCCCGGAAAGAGGATCTGCATGGCAGGCTGACCGACTGTTCGAGCGATGGGTTCGCTGAATCAATGTTGATATCTTGTCATTCCTTTATCCGCATGGCCAAGCTTGCCGAGCCATTGATGCAAGAGGGCGGCAGCCTGATGACTCTAAGCTACTACGGTGCTGAGAAGGTGGTAGATCACTACAATGTCATGGGGCCTGTGAAGGCTGCTCTCGAAGCATCAGTTCGGTACTTGGCACATGAACTCGGACGCTCTTCCATTAGAGTGAACGCCATCTCGGCGGGCGCTGTGGCAACACGCGCTGCTTCCGGGATTGAGCATTTCGACGAACTCCTGAATGAAACGGTGCTAAAGGCGCCGCTTCGGAGAACCGTCGAATCCTGTGAAGTTGGGCGCGCCGCATTGATGTTGGCGAGCGATTATTCTTCCGCCATTACAGGTGAAACGCTCCACGTCGACGCCGGATTTCATATTGAGGGCATGGTTTTTCATTGAGATTTGGTCGCGGGGCTGTTTGCGACCGAGGCAGAAAATTTTGACTTGACCCTCCTGCTGCGGGAGCCCTCATACAAAGATTTATTCGGTTTTGAGCGAATGGAGAGGGTTATGTTTCAGCAATCGATCAGTCGAGTTTCGGAGGCCCGCGCAACAGGATTGGGCTTTCTTATCATGGCGGCCTATTTCGCGATGGCTGCGCTTTCCTCGGCCTCAGCCGGAGAACGGAATGTGGTTTTTGTCCCCATGGGCGGCAACAATGAAATCGCGGTTATCGATGTCGATACAAACAAGGTCGTCGAGCGCATCACCGGCGTACCGGCTGTCCACGGGCTTGCCAAGACGCCCGACGGGAAGCTCCTTATCGCCGGCAGCTTCACGGAGGTCGAGCCCGGCGCCACAATACCTGAACGGCCTGCGGGTGTGTCGGCGGAAGACCATGCCGCGCATCACGCGAAATCGGCAAGCCGACCAGTGGCGAAGAGCGCCGTCATAAGCCGCGTAACCTTCATCAAGGTCAAGGACCGTTCCGTGGTTCGTCGGGTCGATGTTCCGGGTGGAGTTCATCATGTTGCTGCGTCGCCCAATGGTTTCTTCGCCGCTGTGACCCATCCCAATCAGGATGCGGTATCCGTGATCGATATTCGGACGTTCACGGTCGTTGCGACCGTCAAGACCGGGGCCGTGCCCAACTATGCCGCCTTTTCTCAGGACGGAGCCCGCCTTTACATCAGCGATTCCGGTGACAACTCCGTCAGCATTGTGCGCACGGCCAACTGGCGGGTTTCCGACAGGGTGAAGGTTGGAGAAGCCCCGGAGCACCTCGTTGTTCGAGATGATCTCGGAAAGATGTTCGTCAACAACGTCGGCGACGGCACTGTGTCGGTCATTGACCTTAAGCACCTTGCCGTTGCCAAGGTTTTAAAGGGCGGTGAGGATCCGCACGGCATCGACGTGTCTGAGGACGGCCGGACGCTCTTTGTGAGCGCCAAGGGCGCGAACAAGCTCATTGCGATCGATCTGAGTTCCGGTGACCGGCGCGAACTAACGTTGGCACCGCAGCCCTACCATCTGGCGGTGATCAAGGGCCAAGGCGTGATCTATGTCTCGAGCGTCGAACTGCCGAAGCTATGGGTTGTCGATGCGAAGACCCTGAAACTGACCGGCACGATCGACGTCGGCGGCAAGGGACATCAGTTAGTTCAGTAATGGGCTTCAGTTGGAGGGCGATAAAATGGCTGAAAGACATTCCAACGGCATATTGAGCGGGTTGTTTTCGCGAAGCGGCTTGGTCCTTGCTGGGTTTCTCGGTGTTGCCGGATACTTTCTCTGGACCGAGCATCAGGCGCACGTGGCCAGTGCGTTACCGTATCTTCCATGGCTTCTTATTCTTCTGTGTCCCTTGATGCACCTCTTTATGCACCACGGGCACGGTGGCCATGGCGGCCACGAGGGGCACGAAGGCCACCAATCGGAAGGGAAGGCCGAGGGCGGTCGGGACGAAGGCAATAATCGTGGAGGACCAAGCGCATGAGCGAGACAACTAACGCCTACGGTCTTTGGTCCCTTGTGATCATTAACTCCGCGGTATTTATCATGTTTGCCTTCAGTTTCTTCAAGCCACAGACGGCAACGGACTGGCGGTCCTTCGGGGCGTTCAGCGCGTTCCTGGTCGCGTTGTTCACTGAGATGTATGGCTTTCCGCTAACCATCTACCTTCTATCCGGCTGGCTTCAGAGCAATTATCCGGGGATCGACTGGTTAGCTCATGATTCGGGCCACCTGCCCGAGATGATCTTCGGCTGGCAGGGCAACCCGCATTTCGGTCCATTCCATATTCTGAGCTTCGCATTCATCCTGGCGGGATTCGCGCTGATTTCGTCCGCTTGGCGCATTCTTTACCAGGCGCAGAAATCCGGCACGCTGGCGAGGACAGGCGCTTATGCGAAGGTCCGTCATCCGCAGTACGTTGGATTTATCGCCATTATGATCGGATTCCTTTTTCAGTGGCCGACGGTTCTGACGCTGGCGATGTTCCCGGTCCTCGTCTGGATGTACGTCCGGCTGGCATATGCGGAGGAACAGACGGCGCTAAAGGAGTTCGGCGCCGAATACGAAGACTACCGGTCCAGGGTTCCGGCGTTTATCCCTCGGTTTGGGAATTTGGTCGATACGACGACATAACCGCATCCGGGGTTAACGACCAAGCTAAGTGAGCAGGTTGTTTCACGATGATGAAATCAGAAGGACATATTGAAAGCCTCAGGATTGACGAGCGGTCGAGACGCGATTTTCTGATCGTCTCAACATCGACGCTCGCAGCTACCGGCGTGGCTTTGTCGGTTTGGCCGTTGATCGACAGCCTTAATCCGGCATCCG
>TARA_R110002049_G_scaffold288534_2_pt1 | contig 41562 bp, 37 predicted proteins | sample TARA_R110002049 | Tara Oceans TARA_R110002049 (sample SAMEA4396941) | marine metagenome | biome: Polar Biome; feature: [SRF] surface water layer (ENVO:00010504); material: water (ENVO:00002006), including particulate matter (ENVO:01000060) such as... | depth 5 m
GCCGGGTTCACGGTGATGACGACCGTGCCAACGGCTGACAACTGGCCGTCGCTAACCGTGTAAGTGAACGAATCCGTGCCGCTGTAATCCACATTCGGCGTGTACGAGAACGAACCGTCGCTGTTGAGAGTCAATTGCCCGTTATCGGCGTCGTCGTTGATGGTCGCGGTCAAGGAATCATTTTCGGCATCCGAGTCGTTCGCCAAGACGCCCGTCGCGGCGTCAACGTTGAGTGTCTGGTCTTCGTCAACGGAATAGCTGTCGTCAGTCGCCACCGGCGCGGTGTTTCCAGACCCGGCGGGTAGCGTGTAGTTGACGATCAATTTGGGTCGGTTCTCGGGGGTGGGATTCTCGCTGCTGTCAAATCGCTTGGCGGAAACGTTCACTTCATCGGTCAGCACCGCCCAGCCGAAATTCTGTGATGGGTTGTCCAGCCACTCTTGAACGTTGGCCACCATCTGTTGCGAATTCCACTGGTACGTGCCGCGGCGGTTGACTGGCGTGGTCGCGACGGGTGTCGCCTCAAAATCGCCGCCCGGTGTGTTCCAAAGCGCCGTGTCAAATTCGCTGTGAATCCAAGTGGCGTCGCCGGCGGTCGGCGGCACCGGATTCAATCCACCTTCCTCACCGATCTGATCCGACGTGCCTTGATTCCAGTTGGTGCTGACTCGGTGCAGATTGACGTCAAACTCATCGACAATCGTGCGCGACATGTTCAGTTCGAGTGTCACGTCCGTGACGGTTGCGCCGGCGGGAATCCCTGCCGCGATGTCGAACGCGATCAATCCGCGCCGTAGTGTATCGGACTGTTCCAGGGTCTTGCCGGTAAAGAAGTACTGACCTGCGCCATTGGCAACCGATCCGTCAGCCCGTTCGTAAAGCGTTGCGTCTTTGCTAGCCGACAAGGTTGCCGCTTCAACCTGTGCGGCTTCGACGGTGACCGTGACCGTGGCTGCGGGCGACGATAGCTGGCCGTCGGTGGCCGTGTAGGTGAAGGTATCGGATCCCGTAAAGCCCGCGTTGGGAGCGTAGGTGAACGAGCCGTCGGCGTTCAGTGTCAACGTTCCATCGGTGGGATTGGATGCCACGCTAGCGGTCAGATTGTCATTGTCGGGATCGGAGTCGTTGGCCAACACGCCGCTGGCCACGTCGATCGTCAGAGTCGAGCCTTCGCCCGTTGAGTAAACGTCGTCGGCAGCCACCGGTGCGGAGTTGACCGTACTGACGGAGATGGAAACGGTGGCAACGCTAGATGTTAGTTCCGTGTCACCGGCGGCGTAGGTGAACGTGTCGGTACCGGTGAAGCCGGCGTTAGGTGCGTACGTGAACGAGCCGTTGGAGTTGAGCGTCAGTGTGCCATTGGCGGGATTCGATACCACCGTAGCCGTCAAGTTGTCATTGTCGGGATCGGAGTCGTTGGCCAACACGCCGCTGGTCGCGTCGATCGTCAGCGTCACGTCTTCGTCAGTCGAGTAGACGTCGTCGGCCGCCACCGGTGCGGAGTTGACCGCGTTGACTGTGATCGTTGCGGTTGCTTCACCAAACGATGGCTCGTCGTCGCTTGCTCGATAGATGAACGAGTCGGTTCCGGTAAATCCTGGGTTGGGTGTGTAGGTGAACGAACCGTCGGAGTTAAGCGTCAGTGTGCCGTTCGACGGATTCGATACCACGGAGGCCGTCAGGTTGTCGTTGTCAGGATCGGAATCGTTGCCCAACACGCCTTCTGCGGCCGAGACATTGAGTGCATTTCCTCGATCGACTTGATAGGAATCGTTGCGGGCGACAGGAGCGTTGTTGCCCTCGGTCGGCATGATGTAGGTTACAAATAAGCTTGGTCGAGTCGCGGGATCGGGGCTCTCGCTGCTGTCGAACCGCTTCGCCGAAATCACCGTTTCATCGCCGATCAACATCCAGCCGAAGTTCTGCGAGGGGTTGTCCAGCCAATTTTGGATGCTGGCCGCCAGTTCAGGAGAATTCCACTGGAAATACTCGCGAGTATCGCCCACCGATGTCGTCGCGAGTTGCGTCGGGTCAAAGTCGCCGCCGGGTGTGTTCCAGAACGCGGACGGGAATTCGCTGTGAATCCAGGTGGCATCTCCCGGAGCTGGCGCGGTCACGTGCGCGCCGCCTTCCTCGCCGGTTTGATCCGTACTCCCTTCGTTCCAATCCGTGGTGACGCGATGAAGACTCACGTCGTAAGGTTGGACAATGGTTCGCGACATGTAAAGTCGCAGCGTGGCGTCGGTGATCGTCGCGCCCTCAGGGATACTGGAGGCGACATCAAAGGCAACCAGCCCGCGTCGTCGCGAGTTCCCCGGCTCGGCCGTGCGCCCGGCGAAGAAATACTGACCGGAGCCGTTGGCATTGCCTCCATTGGGGTCTTCATACAGCGTCGTATCCTTGAACGGCGTCAACGTCGCCGTCGCAGCTTGCCCGACGGTGACCGTCACGGTCGTTGGACTGGAAGACAGCGAGCCGTCGCTGGCCGAATATGTGAAGCTGTCAGCCCCCGTAAAACCGATGTTGGGGGCATAGGTGAACGAGCCATCGGAATTGAGCGTGAGTGTACCGCCGGTCGGATTTGAGATGATAGCGGCCGTCAGACTGTCGTTCTCTGGATCGGAATCATTCGCCAACACGCCGGTCGCCGCTTCAATCGCCAGCGTCTGGTCTGTTCCGGTCGAGTAGGAATCGTTCAAGGAGGAAGGCGCGACGTTGGTCGAGTTGACCGTGATCGAAACGGTCCCGACGTTCGATGTCAACGAACCGTCGCCGGCCCGATAAGTGAACGAGTCCGTGCCAACAAAGCCCGCGCCCGGTGCATAGGTGAACGAGCCATCGGCGTTGAGCGTTAAGGTGCCGTTACTTGCATTCGACACGAGTTCGACGGTCAAGTTGTCGTTGTCTGGATCGGAATCGTTGTCCAAGACTCCGGTAGCGGCATTGACCACGAGCGTTCGCCCTTCGTCAACGGAATAGTTGTCATTCAAACTCGTCGGCGCGGTGTTTGTTGCGTTGACCGTGATCGAGACGGTGGCGACGTTCGACGATAGATCGCCGTCATTGGCCCGATAGGTGAAAGAATCGCTTCCTGTAAAATTGGCGTTCGGCGTGTAGCTAAACGAGCCGTCCGAATCGAGCGTCAGTGTGCCATTGCTTGGGTTCGACACCACTGCGGCATTCAGGCTATCGTTGTCCGGATCGGAATCGTTGTTCAAAACACCCGTCGCGGCATTGACCGTAAGCGTTTGTCCCTCGTCAACGGAATAGTTGTCATTCAACGCCGAAGGCGCACGATTCGTTGAGTCAACCGTGATCGAAACGGTCGCGGCACTGGAGAACAGTTTTCCGTCGTGGACGCGATAGGTAAACGAATCGACGCCCGCAAAGTCAGTGTCGGGCGTATAAGTAAACGAGCCATCCAGGTTCAACGCCAAAGTGCCGCCGCTTGGATTCGACACGACGGTGGCGGTCAAGCTGTCATTCTCTGGATCGGAATCGTTTGCCAACAATCCTTGATTCACGGAGACGTCTAGTGTGCTTCCCGCGCTCGCCGCAAATGAATCATTGTTTGCCGCCGGTGCCGTGTTCGTATCATTGGCGGCGACGGTATACGTGACGCTCAAGCTTGGCCGGTTCGCGGCATTGGGAGCCTCTCGGCTATCAAATCTCTTCGATGAAGGTTGCGTCTCATCTCCGAGAATCATCCAGCCAAAGTTGCCGGACGGATTGTCGATCCAAGACTGCACATCGGCAATCAATTGCGACGACGACCAACTGTAGGAACCGACTCCGGCCACCGAGGTCGTTGCACTGGCACCGGCGAAGAAATCGCCCCCAGGGGTACTCCAGTTCGAGGACGGGAACGCGCTGTGAATCCATGTGGCATCGTTGTTTTCCGACGGGGCACCAAATCCTTCGCCGTTTGACGCGCCTTCACTCCACGCGGTAGAAACGCGATGAAGCGCCACATCGCTAGCACCGAAATTCGTCTTCGACATGTTCAATGTCAACTCGACGTTGGTGATTGTGGCTCCTTGAGGCACTCCGGCGTCGGCCAGGTCAAACGCGATCAGACCGCGGCGCAGCGCATTGTTGGTGCGATTCGTTGTTCCGGCGAATAGGCCGGGACCGGAACCATTGGCGACCGCGCCGGTTGGATTTTCAACCAACGTGGCATCCTGACTGGGCGAAGCGCTGACCGTGAACGATTCGCTGTTGGTCACCGGATTCACGGTGATCTGCACGGTGCCAGTCGAAGAGAGGCTGCCATCACTCGCCGAGTAGCCAAACGTATCGGTGCCGGTGAAGCCAGCGTCGGGAGAGTACGAGAACGAACCATCTGCGTTGAACGTCAGTTGGCCGTTACTTGCATCCTGAGTGATTGATGCGGATAGGTTGTCGTTCTCAGGGTCAGAATCGTTGTTCAACACTCCGTTGGCCGCGTTGACCGCAAGCGTCTGGCCTTCAGTAACGGAATAAACATCGTTGCTTGCGATAGGTGCGGAGTTGGTAGAAGTTCCCGACACGGTGATCGAGACGGCGACAATGCTCGACGACAGCACACCGTCGCTGGCCCGGTAGTTGAACGTATCGACTCCCGTAAAGTTGGCGTTTGGAGCATAAGTGAACGAGCCGTCCGCGTTCAGAGTCAACGTTCCGCCCGTAGGACTTGATTCCAAGATGGCGGTCAAACTGTCATTGTCGGAATCTGAATCGTTCGCCAATACGCCTTGCGATGCCGAGATGTTCAGCGTACTACCTTGATCCGTGCTGAACGTATCAGCGTTTGCGCTCGGCGCGATGTTGGGATTGTCGGGCGCCATCTGGTGGTCAAGTCCGTCATCGACGATTTCGCTGGCTGCCGTATCCGCTTTCTGACCGGCGGGAATGAACCCTTCTGGCGATTTCCCGCGGTTCGCCTCGACAAAGTTGCGAAGCGCGATCGGATCGTACAAATCGAACGTCTGCAATCGTGCCCAAGAAGCTGCGGCGATGGCGGTCGAATTACCGGCCCTTGGCGTAAGAATCACTCCCGTATCCGTGCCGCCATCGATGACGAACTGCTCCAACTTGCTGATGTCTTCGCTACTCAAACGCGTTGGGTTGTAGCTGATCCAGACGTGCCCGTGTTCGAGATTGTGCAAGAGGTCTTCGTCTGGCTGTTCCGTCTGATACACGCCCGTCGCGCGAGGCGTGATCGAGTCTCCTTGTCCATCCACCAAAAACCCGTGATGCGGACCGTAAGTCGGCGGATTGCTATAGCCGGTGTAATCGACAGCCGTCGTGACGTGCGTTGCGGTCAGGGGCGGTGCGCCGGGTTGAAGATCCGTGCGAATTCCCAGCACCCCAGCGTCCTCGAACGAACCGGGCGTTACCTGTCCAAACGGTGTGTTGGGAGGATCGGGATCATCGACTTCCGTCACCGTCACCGTGACGGTGGCAACGTTCGACGTCAGTCTTCCATCACTTGCAGTGTAAGAAAATGTGTCGGTTCCAATGAAACTGGCATTCGGTTCGTAAGTGAAGGAGCCGTCTGAATTCAGAGTTACACTACCACTTCCAGGCTGTGCAACAATGGCAGCAGTCAGCGCATCGTTGTCCACATCGGTGTCATTCACCAGAACTCCATTCGCTGCCGTCACCGTGAGCGTACCACCTTGCTGCGTCTCAATGCTGTCGTTGTTTGCAACGGGTGCGTTGTTGGTATCCGTCGGGACGTCGCCGCTGCCGTTGCGGATGCTCTCGGCGAGATCCGAATCTCCCGCAGCCTCTTCGGCGATTGCCAACATTTCCCGCAGCATCACGGAATCCGATGGAGACGAGGCGAAGAACCAGGCGATGCTCATGTAATCAAGTTGCAGTCCCCGCTCGCCAAAGTTGTTCCCCGCCAACTGCTGACCGCCGGCCAACATGAGGTTGTCCATCACGCTGTGCGAAGAACTCGTCCCGTTGGCTGAGTCCTGGCCATCGACGAGAGCACCCGATTGCCGCTTGGCAATCTGATAAGTGCCGGGTTGCAATTCATCGAACATGTAGGCGCCGCCCGCGTCCGTGAGCATCGACTGCTCGACCTCCGCCCCTAAATCGGTGGTGCCCGTCAACGTGATCACGACGCCGGGTATACCGCCCTCGAACGACTCGCGAACATTGTTGTCGTTGGCGTCGAGGTAGACGAATCCAGACAGGCTTCCAGGCGCAGATTCATCGACGACGTTTACCGTTACGGCGACCGGAGCAGCCTCATTCGTTCCGTCGCTGAGCGTGTAGGAGAACGTATCGGTACCCCGGAAGTTGGCCGGCGGCGTGTACAGCACGCTCATGTTGTCCGTCGCGATCGTCACCGTTCCGCTGGTCGCGTTGGTGTCGATGGCAGCGACCGTCAACGTCTCGCCCGGAAGATCCGAGTCATTTGCGAGCACGTTGAGCGTCGTGTTGGACGTGTTTTCCCTGACGGTAAAGGAATCAGCGACGGGAGTAGGAGGGTCGTTGGTCGGGGGCTGGTCGTCGGCATCGACGGTCACAGTAACCGTTCCCTGGCTGGTCGAGCCGATCACGCCGGTGCGGTCGCTAACCGTGTAGGTAAAGGTCTCGGTACCGCTGAAATTGGCACCGGGCGTATACAGCAGGTTGTCGCCGTCACCGCCGATCGTGACCGTGCCGCCCTGGCTTGCTGTGCCGACGCCGGAAATGCGAAGCGTCTCGTTCGCGCTGCCCACGAACTGATCGTTCACCAAAACGTCCAGCAAGTTATCGACGCTGCCTTGCACTAAGTCGGTAAAGAAGTCGTCGGCCGCCGTCGGTGTCGGGTTACTGACCGCAAAGTTGCCGAAAACGATATCGTCAAAAACGCGACCAATTTCGACGTCCAACGTGAAAACGTCCGGGGTCAGCGGCGCGGTTTGGTTTTCCCAGGGTACCGTCACTTGACGGATTGTGTGCGTACCGGCTTGCAGAAACAGCGCGTAATTTCCGTTGCCGTCCGTGACTGCCGAAGCTTCGTCTGCGTCGAGATCGCCGTTACCGTTGGCGTCGCTAAAAATCGTTCGGCCGGCAAGACTGGCTTCGCCATTGTTCAGCACGCCGTCTTGGTTCTGGTCCGCGAAGACCTGCCCGCGCACGGTCCCGTCTCCGGAGACCGATTGGATCGCAACCAACTCGCCCGCTGGTGTGTATGGCACTTCGTCAAATTCGGGAAAAAGGGTGTCGCCGCCGTTGTCGTTACTCCGATCGACGTCCACTGTTGTGAAGCCGACGATCTCGTTGAGCGTGGAGTTGGCAACTGGTTGACCATCAGGAGTCGCCGTGCCCAGAGCGACAGCGAAGACCGTGAAGCCTCGATCGTCGAGATGCGCATTGTCCGCGGTGTTGAAAAGGAACCCGCTGGTCAACCCGTTGCGGCTGGCGACGCCTGCAAGTGTGCCATAGCTATTCGACCGGTCACCAGGACTGCGCTCGCTGGCGATCGCGTCAAGCTCTGGAATAAAGCGGCTGAAGTTGTTCGGCCCAAACCGTAACGGACCTCGAATATCCAGTAGTTCGGTGGTCGTCAAACTGGTGGGACGAAAGCCGCCTCCCAAGAGCGCGAGGTCTGGGACCGAACGGTGCAGAATTGTACCGTCATACCCGCGTCCGTCAGCGCCGCCGTTGACGTAATTCAGGAAGTTATCAACCGCGATCGGCGCTTCGTCGGCCAACAGCTCCAGCGGGATGCTGCCGGCATTGGTGTCGAAGCTGATGACCGGATTGGAACTGTAGACCAGAACGATGTTGTCGTTGTCATGCACTTGGTAATCTGCAAACCCGCCCTCGACCTCACTGCCGTTGACGAACATCTGCAGCCGGTTGTCGCCATCGACGAGATTGCCCAACAACTGTGTATCCGACAATGCGATCGTTGATGGGCTACCAGACGCAGGGTTTGCATCCCAGGACTCAAAGACGTCGCCCAACTTTACGAAGTCGTTCAGCGGCGCTTGTGGATGAATGTGGACTGCACCCGCATCATCGTGTACGTGAATATCGGCTTCTCCCGTCGCGGGGTCGCCTGAACCAGCAGGTATCGTCACCTGCTGGGAATTGACGTAGATCGAAAGGCTGGCGGAAATCTCAAAGTCATTGAGGTCGTAGGCCGGGTCGCTGGGATGCGGCCCATTGTCCGCATTGAGCAGTTGTCGCGATTCAAGTGACTCCAGCCGAGGCTTGAGCAGCTGCGGGGTCCGCCGCTCGCGGTCGGACCGACCGAGAAGCCAACGCAGAAGGTTTCGAGAGGTGCGGCGATCTCGTTTCATGACTTTTGTTGGTGCATGGGTTGCTTGCGAAGCCGCAGCGCTCAAGTGACAGGGAATGAGGCGAAAAGGAGCGGGCTTGGGCACCTAGGAAACGCGGGGCGCCAGAAACAGACAAGCAAAACGGGTTGGATGTCCTTATCGATTCTGAAGTTCCCTTGGGCGACTCAGATCCGCATACCCCGAAGGGTATTCTGGTTCATTGGGACCAAATCGTCAATTTGTCGGCGTTCGGTGAGCATTCCTTCGTCAAAACTTGGGTTTTTGCTCCGATCTTCTCTGTTTCCCCCCCCAGATCCCCGAGAATCGAGGCGAATGTCGCAACCGGAAAGCTTGGGATGGAGTGCTGTCGTGACGCCGTCCGGCAGAGAAAAAATGAGGCACCTAGGTGGCTTTCGGCGGATTTTCCGAATAGGGGGCATTTTTATTCCAGATAAGCTATAGCGATTACGCGGGTCGTGCCGATCACAACGGATGTATGTATCTGTTCGGCCAACGGGAGCTTTCGGCATGTCATTTCGGCGAGTTCGTTCCAGCAAACTCGCTTTGCTGCGGCAACCAATTCGTATGCTGACTTTGGTAGGCATCGCGTTGTTGGTCTGCGACCAAGCGATGGCGCAAACCCACCGAGCGGGAAGCTACCGAGGACGCCGAGCCGCCGCTCAGAAACCCGAAGTCATGCGATGGCGAGTTGTCCCAAAGAAACGAGCTGTCTCGAAAAAGGACGAAACGAAACTCCCGCAGTACCCCGACGATTCCGTCTCGCAGGCCGAGTATCAGACCGAAGTGATCGCTGCTGACATGGGCGAAGTCTATTTTGACGAGCCGGTCTACATCGAGTCCAGCGGAATCCAGTCCAGCGGATGTGATGACCTGCCACCCTACAGCGACCTCTACTCGCCGTTGCGCGAGTGTGTGGACCCCCGATGCACCCGCCGCCGATCCACCGGTGCCTACAACCGGCTCGTCGGTCGGGCGGAGTATTTACTCTGGTGGACATCGGGGATGGACGCACCCCCGTTGGCCACCACAAGCCCAACCGGCACCGCACAAGACCAAGCCGGTGTGCTGGATCAACTCGGTACCAGTGTGCTGTTCGGTGATGATGCATACAACGATCGCAGCCGCTCGGGCGGTCGATACACGATCGAAATTTGGAACGATGATTGCCGCAGCCAAGGCTGGGAATTCAGCTACCTGTCCCTGGCCAACGAAACAACCCGTTTCTCGGCATCCGACGCCGACCGCAGTATCCTGGCACGACCGTTTTTTAATCAAGCCACCAATGCCCAAGACGCTCGCCTGATCGCCTTTCCCGGTGTGGTCGATGGCAGTTTGAACATCGACCTAAGCACCGACTTTCAGTCAGCGGAAGCTTTGTACCGCTGGACGGCACAAGGGTCCACGTGCGGTCGAATGGAGTATCTATTGGGGTATCGGTTCGCCGAACTTGACGACGGAATCTCGATCGCGGATTCCACCCTTTCGCTCGCCGGTGCGACTGCGGGAACGACGTTTGATTTGGTGGACCGATTCGATTCCGTCAATACATTCCACGGTGGGCAGTTCGGAATCGCCTGTCATTGGCAGCCGAATCGTTGTTGGTCGATCGACCTCCTTGGCAAGTTGGCCTTGGGGGCAACGCAGCGCGAAGCCGATGTGACGGGCCGCACGCTCGTTTCCACTGCTGCCGCAAACACCGAGAACACGGGGGGGCTTCTGACGCAGGGGACAAACATCGGATCGTACAGTTCGGATAACTTCGCGACGATCACCGAGTTTGGAGTCACAATAAATCGTCACTTCAACCAAAATCTCACGGCGAACTTCGGCTACACGTTTCTCTACTGGAACGACGTTTCGCGCGCGGGCGACCAAATGGACCTTAATGTCAACCCCAGCCAGATTCCTCCGGGCACATTGGTTGGGCCGGCGAGACCCGCCTTCGACTTCCGATCGACAGATTTCTGGGCACAGGGGCTGCGATTTGGTTTGGAGCTAAAGTTTTAACGGGCCAAGACTTGAACCTAACAACGTTTTACGACACTCATGCACGAAATGGGGTGTCGAAACCTTTGAGACGCGAAGAATCGTCGTGAAACCAGCATCTAAACTTACAAACTAAATCAAAGGAGCATTGAATCAAGGGAGCTTGTGATGCAGGCGATCATCCCACTGGCTCGAATGGTCAGTGGACTCTACCTAGCTGGGCTATTGTTCGTGCTGCTGTTCGTCGGCAATCCGTTGAAGTTTGTCGATGACCCGCAGTTCGTTTCCGCATACAAAACGGTCGAACCCGGATTACATGTGGGACTGTTTGCGGGCCTCGCATTCTTGGTCGCGGCGTCGCAGTTGCGAGTGCCGTTCATGGTGCAAGCCGGATTGCTCACGTCGCTTGCCGCCATCAGCGAGCTGGTTCAAATTTGGTTGCCCAACCGCACGCCACGCATGGGTTGCTTTATCGAAGACATCATTGGCTTGGCTATCGGAGCCATCGTGTGGTTCATCTTTCTTGATTTGATCACCACGCTGAATCGTGTGCGACGAGGATAGATCAAACAATCCTCTTCATCGCGGATGCACTTTCGCAGGCGGTTGCATGCGTGCGTCGTCGGACGGCTCGGCCGCGTCATCAAATCCGACTAACTCGCCTCGTAAGATCGTGACTTCGCGTGGTGCGTCGATCGCAAGTACGACTCGTCCACCGCTTGAGCGATGGATCGTAATCGTCGTGTTCGTTCCCGGCAAGCAAATCGACTCACCTGGTTTGCGTGATAAAATTAGCATTCTTTCGTCTCCAAAGTTCTGATTTTTTTGTTGGAACGCCAGCAGAGATGCTCGAACCGACAGTTCGTTTGGAAATCGCTAAGCGACGGAAGTACGACCGGCGGTTGTCTTCTCGCTGTAAAGAATGCTCAGTGATTGACGTACACGTGAAGACAATCGGAAAAGGTCACCTCCATGCTCGATCAGTTGCTCGATGCCAAGAAAGTCGGCCATCGCGTAATCGTGAACGTCGATTGCGTGATCGTATAGCCATATGCGTGTGTCGCTGTCGAGCAGAGCCAATTTTGGAGCCATCTGCCAAGCCTTTTGCTCCGACAATGAGATGTCTGCCAACACCAATAGCGGTCGATACTTGCCGCAGGCCTTCAAGGCGTCGGTCACCGACATGGCACGTACCGGGCGAAAGCCTGCCTCAACCAGGTCGCCTGCCAACCTCGCGTAGATTTCGTCTCGTGGCTCGACCAAGAATGCAACCGGGCGCTGAGGCTCGACGCGAGACATTTTTTTTGCATGCGTCTTGACCACTGATGTTTCTTGTCGGCGATCGCCCAACTTGAAGGCTGGTTGTTCTCTTTCAGTCTCCGGTTTATCCGCGTTGGTCGATCGAGCAAGCTTGCTGCCGTCCATCAGCTCGGTGACGATGAAGGTTGCTGAGCAATGAGCGCAAGCAATTTCGGTGTCGAGCCACTGTGGTCGCACCCTGGCGGCGCGACCGCAAGTCGGGCAGCCGACCATGTGTACGTCATCGTGTTCGTCGCAAAGTACGGTCGCTTGATTCGAGTAGGTCATTTCTTTCATCAACATCGTTGTTCCATCCATGTTTTCGTGTGGTTTGTTGGGATCATTCTTGCGAAAGCCAATCGGTATTTGAGACCGAAGCCTTCACGAACCTTGCGCGCTACAAACGAAACCGACAAAACGCGATGCAAAAGGAAACGCCAGGTGTCGAGTCAGCACGCTGGGTGTATGAAGGCTGAGAAATCGTGACTGATGATAGAAGCCACGCCGTCGTTTGATCGATCGAAGTGTCGAACTGCTGCACTTCAGATTGTGGCTCGATACCTTGATCAGTCGGCACCTGCTGACAACCGCAGGGGCAACGCTTGCCAGGGGCGACAGGGCCGTCGCTGCAGCAGCAATTGCCCGACTCGATGTCGTCACAGCAAGATAGGTCGTCAAAGCAAGACAGATTGCCGGATTCAATAGTGACGCTGGCACGTTGAGGGCAATGCTGGCATCGGCACGTCGATCGCTGAACCGGTTGAACGGAAAACACGACAACGGCAATCAATGCTGCGAAGTTCATGAGCGTGAAGGGCATTGCGTTCATGGATCAACCGTGATCTCTGTGGTTTAACATCCTGTCTATGGCCAGTTCACGCGTTTAGATGCAGGCCGTGAAAAGTTTCTTCGCAGTACCAGGAAACTTTGTGATCTTTTTCCATCGCCGAATATCTGCAGTGCCACGGCCTGGCCGTGAAGTATCGGGCAAGCAAATATCATCCGACAGGACGCTTAATCAGATGCATGAGAAAACGAATCCTTCACGACCATCTTGAAAATTGCAAACGGTTCTCCTGCACACCAGATACACGTGGAGATGGACTTGCATGCAAATCGTGAATTTGCGTCACGCGATAGAGCAGAAAGTTCACCGACTGCAAGTCGAGGCTCGGTAGTTGGCCGCGATATAGGGCGACGCAATCGAGGGCACACCAACCGCGATGCTGTTTCGCTGAACCTGTCGGGGCAGGACCGTATAGCGTCGTGTCGGCGGTCGCATGCGTGGCTGCATGAAACTCACTCTGAATCGTTGTCGATAATTGGGAGGCGGGTCGACGGGGAAACCATAGTCATCCGACTTCCCCGTCCAGTAAGAATCAGACTGGTCCGCCGAGGCGGTCGGAAGCGTAAACAGAAGTGCGAAAACAACGAGCAATGCACGGATTGGAGTCTTCATCACGGCTCTCCTTGATTAAAGCGTGAGCAAACGGTTGACGCCAACAAGGTGTTCGCGTCTCCAACCCTTTTGATGCTCTCTGCCACGCTGTTCTTCATTCAGGGCAGATGATTCTCCTTTAATGGAATGCTCTTGGTTTCATGGCCACGTCGGATTTTGTTGACAAGCCGCGAAAACTCCCGCGAATCGTGAAGATAAGTGAAGTTGGGAGCATCCAACGGCATATGGCAGTCTGCTTTCTTACGATCATGGCTGCCCCCGTTGTGTTGCAGTCTGCATGCACTGATTCATCAAGGGATAACAGGAATGAAATTGAGCAGCATCCCAGCACTCGCGCTCGTACTGATGGCTCTGGCGCCCCTTGAAGCCAGCGCCCAGATTTCGCCTGAAGAGCACGCCAGCCATCACCCGGAAGAGGCCGCCGCCGGCGGAGCCGATTCGGGGATGGGCAAGGGTGGTATGGGAATGGGTGGGCCGCCCGAGGGTGCTGGGCCTCCAGCCGGTGCGGGCGGCGGCATGATGGAAGAAGGCAAGGGCGGCGGCATGATGGGTGGAGACAAAGGCGGTGGCATGATGGGAGGAGGCAAAGGCGGCGGCATGATGGGTGGTGGCGGTATGGGTGGCATGATGGAAAAGATGGGTGCGCCCAAACCCAAAGACCTCTATCCATCGCTGATGGAACTGCCCGACCTGCCGATGGAGCGACGCGGCGAACTCGAACAAGAGGCCCACCAACGGATGATCGCTGGCACGCGAGTGCTCAGTGAAGGCTTTGACGAACTCGCGGGTTCCGCCGGAAGCGATGACTTCGCAGCAATGCAGGCTGCCACCGACAAAATCCGCGAAGGCCTCGGCGATTTTGAGAGTGGTTTGGCTGCGCATCGGGCGCTGCGTGAAGGCAAAGCGCCACGAAATGTTGCGCTGCAATGGTTCAAGAACGAGATGAACCTGAGCGATGCTGCTCCGATCGCATCGTCCAACGCGATGCTCTGGGGAATGACACCTTTTCACTCAATCATCATGGCAATCTTGATCCTTTTCGCTGCCGTGATGATCTGGATGTACTTCTTCAAAATGCGCCGCGCGGCCACGTTGCTCGAGAAGCTCGCCGTGGCTGGTGGAGGAGCTGGGAGTGGAGCAGAGGGGGAGTCTGGGAGTCCGGGAGTTAGCAGACAAGGAGCCAAGGAGTCGGGAGAGAAGGAGCCTGAAGCCAAAGGTGACGAGAATGTCTCCGTGTCTCCCCCTCTCCGTGTCTCCCCACCTTCCGCCAGCGACTGCTGCGACACGGACGATGGCTGCGAAACCGAGACAGCCGCATTGGAAATCGACACCGGTGGCTTGCTTCCGGTGGCCAAGAAAAAACTCTGCCGCTTGCGCGTCGCTAAGATCATTCAGGAAACCGACGATGTTAAAACCTTTCGTTTGGTAGCCTGTCACGGTGGCGGCATTCCTTTCAGTTACTTGCCCGGCCAATTCCTAACGTTCACCTTGCCTGTTGCCGAAAAACCGATCAAACGCAGCTACACGATTTCGTCTTCCCCAACGCAGGGTTACTACTGCGAAGTCACGGTGAAACGTGAAGACAAAGGAGCTGGCTCACGTTACTTGCACGACCAGGTGAAGGTTGGCGACACGCTCGAGGTAAGAGCGCCGAGCGGTCGGTTCACTTTCACTGGCCAAGAATCGGACGACATCGTACTGATCTCCGGCGGCGTTGGAATCACGCCCATGATGAGTATCGCCCGAGCGCTCACCGACATGGCTTGGCCCGGCGAGATACACTTTGTCGTTGCCTGTCGTGATCCAGAGCATTTTATCTTTGAGTCGGAACTGCAACGATTGCAATCAGAGTTCGAGAACTTGCAGGTGCATGTCGCGATGAGCCGTATCGACGACGACATGAACGGCTACCGGAGCGGACGACTTGGCAAAGAGATGCTGACGGAATGGGTTCCCGACATCGCGAAGAAACGAGTTCATATCTGTGGTGCTCCCGCCATGATGGAAGCCACGAAGGAGATGCTGGCCGCGTTGGGCGTTGCCGCTGAAAATATCCATACCGAGAACTTCGGCTCGACTCAGAAGCCCAAAGCCAAGGTTGCGAAAAAGCAGGGAGCCAAAGAGACTGCATCGACTGGTGCGCAGGTCAAGTTTGCTGCGTCTAACAAGTCAACGAACTTCCAGCCCGACGAAACGGTGTTGGAAGCGGCCGAGCGGGTTGACGTGGACATTGACTATTCCTGCCGGGTGGGAACGTGCGGCATGTGCGTCGTCAAACTTCTGTCTGGAGACGTGGCGATGGAAATAGAAGATGGGCTGGAACCCGAAGACAAAGAGAACGGAATGATCTTGGCCTGCCAAGCGAAAGCGGAACAGAATGTGGAGATCGAAGCGTGAAGGAACGCGAGAAGATTGTCGTCTCCGGCCTCGTCATGCTCATGTTGCTCGCATGGCTAGGATTTCCACTGCATCACTCGGATCGCTTCGCCGGAAGTTTTTGGGGTGGCGTCTTTGGTGTGTCCGGGGCGTTGTTGATGTTGGTTCCTTTGGCTTACTTGGTTGTCAAGCGAAACAAGAAGCTGAAGCAGGCCGTCACTAGGCATGTCTCCATGCGAACGCTGTTGGCTTGGCACATTTACGCGGGCGTTCTGGGGCCGATTTTGGTGATCGTCCATAGCGGTCACAAGTATGACAGTCTGCTCGGAATTGCGTTGACCGCCATGACGCTGTTGGTCGTCGTCAGCGGATTCATCGGTCGCTATTTGATGTCGGGATTCGCCAAGGAGATCAAGGCGAAAAAGGCGATGTTGTCCGATTTGGAAACCGCGTACGACCAGAGCGTGGTCGAATTGGGCTCGGACCCCGTGACCGCTCAAAGCCTTCGTCCGTTTGCGGGCTTCTTTACCCGTTTATCTGCGAGCTTCTTTCTGTCCGAACCGCAACAAGAGTCTCGCAGGGCAACCCGTGACGCTCTGACTTTGGTTCGGCTTGCCGAGTCGATCGCGGATGTCGAGTACGCGATTGCGACTCACGAGGACTTCAAAAAATGGTTCGGAAAGTGGCTGAAGTTTCACATTGTGATTTCCTTCGTTCTGTATGGACTGATGTTGGTCCACGTGTACTACGCGGTCTACTTCGGCTTGCGGTGGTTTGAATAGTAAACGGTCTTTATGAAACGCAATCTAATCATCTTCGCTGTCATCACGACCGTGATTTCAGTGACCTATGTGATGGGCCTGATCCCAACGACTGTAACCGAATCGGTTTCAACGGCCCTGCATCGTTCCGTCAACCCAGGGACGCTTTCGGCGGCTCACGCGAACTTGGGCGACAACTGCCAGGCCTGCCATACGCCGGTCATGGGTGTGGATACCGTCAAATGTATCGTGTGCCACGCCAACAACGACTCCATCTTGCAACGGCAACCGACCGCATTTCACGCCAGCGTCGGGACGTGCAAGGAATGTCATTTGGAACATCAGGGATACGATGCCAAATTGTCCGAGATGGATCACTCGTTGCTGACATCCATCGGCCTCAAGGCACTGGAGGGTGCCGAGCCGGGCAGTGAGGAGCAAGCGGCCCGAGTCGGCCTCGCCGACAAACTCAAATTTGCCAACGCACCTCATGACCGAATCACATTGCAAGAATCGGTACTTGACTGCAAGTCTTGTCATTCCAACGACGACCAACACCAGGGGTTATTCGGAAACGATTGTGCGCAGTGCCACGCGACCGATCGTTGGACGATCCCCGAATACAAACACCCCTCAACCAGTTCGACCGACTGCAACCAATGCCACCAAGCGCCGCCGAGTCATTACATGATGCACTTCAAGATGATCTCAGCGACCGTTGCCGGTAAACCGCACGCCCGAGTCGAGCAGTGTCACCAGTGTCACCAAACGACCAGTTGGAACGACATCAAGCGGGCCGGTTGGTACAAGCATCATTGAGGGAGTGGGAGACCAGGAGATGGGGAGTCTGGGGGAGCTAAAACTCCGTGTCTCCCAGACTCCCGCGCATTCAGCACAAACTCGACATCGGCATCGCCTTGGTTTTGAAGTGTTGGTACTCTTGCGAGACCCGGTCGTTGGCCCACGTACGTTCGCCTAAGATTGCGTTTCGGTGCCGACTCGCTCGTCAATGCGAAACTGGGATAAAAAGGGAGACAAGCGTGGACATAGGCGGAAACATCCCAAAGACGATTTTTGTGTTTGTTATAAACATGATGTTTCTTTGCAGCGGCTGTGCAAGGCCAATCGGGCAACCGACCCTACCGCCATTTGGACCACCGATTATCGGGCAGCCGATTTCACCGCCCACCGGGCGACCCATTGGACAGCCGATCTCAAATCCCATCGGGCCACCCATCGGGCCACCGATCGGGCAGCCTGTGGATGGGATCTTTTCGCTATCCGGTTCAGCGACCCAACAGGCCACAGTCAGAACGGCTCTGTCACGCTGCACGTTCCCGTTCGACCGTCTAAGACCGGGACTCCAACGGGCGGGACTCCGCTCCATTGACATCTTTTGGGAGCCAACGGATGAAGGGTCGCTGGGATGGGCATCCACCGGCGGCCAAATTGGGATCAGCAATTCCATCGACGGCCTGCAGGCGCAGCGCACTGTGATTCTAGAACTGGGGCATGCTGTGGACTTCTTCTACCTGACTCCGGAAATGCGCAAGTCGATTATCAGGCTCTGGCATCCAGACATCCCCGATAACCACCAGTGGTTCGGTTCCACCGCGTACTGGGACCAAAACGGAGAAGCCTTTAGCACGCTGTTTCTCTGGACCTTCGCTGACGAAGAGTTGTGGATTGACGCCGGCTATTCACACAAACCTTCGGCCGAGCTTGCGTCTGAGCTGAGGGCAATTTTGCTCCCAGAAACAGTTGTCAATTGGCAGTAAGGCAAACGCCTCCGCAAGCGACGGTTCTGTTGAGCATTGAAAGTGGCGTCATGACTGATGCGTACCGTGCATCGGCATGTTCTTCCCGTGCGGACCCCAAGGTGTGCTGGTGTTCGGAGGAATCGGCTCGTCAGTGTTCATCAATTTGTCGTACAGTTCCGGAGGCAATACGCGAAGCACCGTGAAAAGACCTTTGACGCCTTTGTACCAGCCGTCTCGCATCCCATGCGTTTCCCGGCGAGACGTGATCTTTTTCATGTCCTCCATGGTCATTTTCATGGCGTACTCATTGTCGCCCTCTGGCATCTTTTTCATGCCATCCATCTTCATCCCGTCCATGCCCTCCATCTTCATGCTGGACATGCCTTTCATGATTTGTGGATAGCCGGGAACTTGGAAGCCAGGATCATTCTTCTTTTGCCGAATGATCGGGCCTACCTGGGAAGTCATGTGGTTCATCATGTGATGAAACATGTGACAATGAAGCACCCAGTCACCAGGATTGTTGGCGATGAACTCAACATCGCGCGACTGGGACACGCCTACCACTACGTTGTTGCTGGGAATCCATGCTGAATCGGGAATTCGGCCACCTTCGGTCCCGGTGATCCAAAACGTGTGACCGTGCAAATGCATCGGATGCTGGTGCAATGTGCTGAAATTGATGAATCGGATGCGAACCCGTTCGCCCAATTTGCAAACGAGTGGAGTGGTGTAGGGTCCGCTACGACCGTTGAGCGTCAGAAAGTTCCAGTCCATTGCGTTGGAGTTGGGGACCGTTGCGTTGGGCAGGATCGAAAATTGCTGTGCGACCAGGACGAAGTCACGGTCAACAACAGGTGTGTGCGCGACCTTCGGGTGGATAATGAATGGCACGACCATACCAACGGCTTCTTGCATCGCGACATGCGGGTGCAGGAAGTAGCTGCCTTCCTGGTGCACGTCAAATTCATACACGAACGTTTCACCGGGCTTGACGTAGTCCTGAGTCACCGCCGGGATGCCGTCCATGCTGACTGGCAATTCGAGTCCGTGAGGATGCAGCGTCGTCTCTTCCGGTAAGTCGTTGCGAAATACGATCCGCACGCGTTCGCCCTGCGTCATCTCCAGGACCGGCCCCGGAAAGAGGTCGTTGTAGCCATAGGCATCCATCCAAATTCCGGGTAGCAACTCGCGTCGCGCCGGCGTTGCCCGAAGATGGAATTCGCGTGCTCCACGGACCATCTTTCCGCTCATCTTTTGCAAGTCGGGTGCAATCACTTCAACCGCTGGCAGGGCTGGATCGCGGTATCCTGGAACAAGTTTTCCACGATCGGTCGGGCTGCCGATGGGGCCACCCAGTCCAGCCTTCATGCGCGGAAACCCACCACCGCTTTCGTGATCGGCGTGATTCATCTTCATCTGACTGGGAGCGGTTGGCTCTTGGCCGGAGACGGCTCCGGCGGCAAAAAGGCCGGCGGTCGCAGCGGCGCCTTGTGCGAGAAAGTTCCGGCGTTCTTCATTCTTACTCATAGCTAATCCCTTCGCGTATTTTGTTGATTCAGTGTATGGAAGTTGCCGACCGATGGCGGCAGTTACCGCGGCTTTGGCACAGCGTCAATATGGCCGCCGCTGACTGGACTTGGTGGAATCGCCAATCCGCCAGTGAGCAGCATTCCTCGAATCGCAACATCACTTTCACGATACATCACAAGGTTGCTGACTTGTTCGACACGTAAGCCAAGATAAAAGCGTTGAGCCATCAGGACATCGGGCCAAGCCGCTCGACGTGCCTTGTAACTCTCGTGCAGCAGATCATAAGACTGCTTCGCTTTAGGCAGCATGGTCGTCTCATACTGTTGGACATTTTGCCACGCGGTTTGATAAGCCCGAAATTGCGTGGCCAGGCGGGTACGCAGTTCGAGTTCCAAGCGTCGAGCTTCCGCGTGGGACTGCATCAAGTCAGCTCGCGCTTGCCGCACGGTTCCTTGATTTCGATCAAAAACCGGTAGCGGGATTCCAAGCGAAAAGGATGTTTCCGTCGTATCGGCGACGGGGCTACGAATGCTCCTTACGCTCGCGATAACGTTCGGAATCGGTTCGGCCTGCTCGCGCTTGATGGCAATCTTGTCGTGTTGGATTTTTTGCCACGCCGCTTCCATTTCAGGACTCGATGCCAGCAGTTGTGCAAACGCCGATTCCCAGTCGAGCGGTTCTTCGCCAGGGAGCAGAGAGCCCTGAACTGCCGTTTGCACGTGGTCTGGAACACCCGCCAATGACGTCAAAGTCCGCCACGCGTGTGAAAATTCGTATTCAGCTTGCTTTAGATTCAAACGATCACGCTGAAGTTCGACCTGAGCACGCAACAGTCCCGGTTGATTGGTTTGCCCGAGGTTTAGCATTTCTTCATGCGTCCGCAGGTTGTCTTCTCCATTGGCCACCAACTCTCGATGAATTTCGACCAACCTTTGCGCCGCCAATGTTCGATAAAACTGTGCCCGAACATCGTTGATCACCCGATGCCGTTGGGCGCCCATGTTGGTCTCGGCAATCTTCACCCGTTGGCACCATTTCGCGCGACTTAGTCGCAGTTTTCCTCCGGTGACGAATTCCTGTGAAACGAATCCACCGTTCCATGTTTCATCGCGAGCGTTTCCGATGGCATCGTTCTGTAGCTCGTACCCGACAATGGGATTCAGGTAGAGCCCCGCTTGATACGCCGCACCCCTTGCGGCGCGCACTTGGGCGGTTGCTTGAACCAGCGTGGGATTATTGGCAAGCGCCCAAGCCTCAAGTTCCGGCAATGAAACAGCCGGTGGACCTGACACTATATCAGTTGCGACGTAGACATCCTCCGGCATGATCTGCATGTCGTAGTCGCTCATCGGCTGCTGAGCGAGACTTATCCCCGCAGTAAGCAGTCCAAGCATCAATGCCGATATGTATCCGCGCATCGCGATTCCCTTCGTTAATGTGTGCACTCCGTTAAATTCAGTAATCGGCTCGTTATCGCGACAGAACCATGCAAAACGACCAGCTATGGGGGAAACGGGGGTGGGGTATTCAATCGGGCCGTCACAATCGTGCCACTCTCACCTTGTTGAAACCTCTGTGAAGAATTTGGCCGAAGGACGCATCAAATGATCGACCCCGAATGATGAGAACCTGAGATTGAGCGAACTTTCACTGCTACTGTTGCTATTAGCCTCCTTACTGCTCGCGCTGATGGCGATGCGGTGGTTGAGTGATCGGCTGGAGCAGCCGTCGGTCTTGGGAGAATTGTTGCTGGGCGTGATCGTTGGGAACATTGGATTTTGGTTCGGGTCGCCGCTCTTTGCGGTCTTGATGAATCCCGAGTCGGCGGAGACGCTCGTCGAGACTGCACCGGTGGCAACCCATGTCGCGACGATCTTTGCAGCGTTGGCCGAGCTTGGTGCCATCTTGCTGTTGTTTTCGGCCGGACTGGAAACCAGTGTCGCCAAGATGAAACGCGTTGGCGGGCGGGCCGTGTCCGTGGCGATCATTGGTGTCGTTGCACCGTTTGCGTTGGCTTATGGAACCTGTGTCGTATTGCATGTTCAGATGTCGGTCGCCGGGCATCTCTTTTTGGCGGCAACCCTGAGCGCAACAAGCGTCGGCATCACGGCAAGCGTTTTGAAGGATTTGCGGGTGATGGACCGACACGAATCCGAAGTCATCTTGGGTGCTGCCGTCATCGACGATGTTCTTGGACTTGTGCTATTGGCCATCGTGTCACGAATCGCGACGAGTGGCGATGTTGACCCTTGGTTGATTGCGCAAACCAGCGGAACGGCATTGCTTTTTGTCTTCCTCACTCTGATCTTCGGCGAAAAGCTCGCGGCTCGCGGCGCGAAGTTGTTTCAATCGCTAGATAGGCAGAATGGCCGCGAGTTTTTTGCTTTGGCCTTCACCTTTGGAGCCGCCTGGGCGGCTCAGGCCATCGAACTGGCCGCGATCGTGGGTGGGTTTGCCGCCGGCTTGGTCATGCGGGACCACGTTGCTCCGAGCCGATCAGCACGCAGCAATGGCCGGGTCGTTTCAACGATTTCGACGACGATTGCGCCGCTGGAGCGATTCTTATCACCCCTGTTTTTTCTGTTCGTCGGCATGCAAGTGGATGTCACGTTCTTTTTCGACAGCAAGACGTTGCTGCTGGCGGCGATCTTCACGCTTTGCGCCGTGGTCGGAAAGCTGGCCGCGGGCATCTTCGCGGGAAGCAACCTCAGTCGGCTGACCGTTGGGATCGGAATGGTCCCGCGAGGCGAAGTCGGGCTCGTATTTCTCGGAGTCGGTCGCGGGCTTGGTGTTGTGAGTGATTCCCTTTTCGCAGCTCTCGTCATCGTCGTCTTCGCAACCACGATCATCACGCCACCGCTGTTGAAGTGGTCGCTGCGCCGGCCCATGACCTAACACTTTGGTGTCATCAATATTGCGATCCGGCGTCATCGAACTGACCACGACTAGTGTCGGTCACCAATAATCGGTTTTCTCTAAACCATTGGCTGGCAATGCTTTGCGAGATTTTTCGCAATCTTTGGCACAGTGGTAGCATATTGGGAGGTTCAACGATCACCGAATGGGTCGGGGTCGTCCTCTCAAGAAAAGGAATCGAACCATGAAACGTTTTGCCCTCATCGCGCTGTTTGTTGGAGCGTTCGCATTAAGTACGTCGAATATCACCCGCGCCGCCGACGCCTATCACGGGCACGGCTTCGTTGGCGGGCACGGCTACGTCGGCGGACATGCATACTCTCGTCACGGCCGACACGGATTCGGAGACGGCATTTCTCACTACGGCGGCCACGGATATGTTGCGACGGGCTTTGGGCATGGCGTAAGACGTGGGCATACGTACGTCTCACCGAGCTATGGGAACCACGGGTACTACCCTTCGTATGGTCATGGTCGCGGCGTCCGGATCTCGACGCCCCACTTCGGCCTGCGAATCGGTCACTAAATGCGAACGTCTCCGTGTGCGACGGACGGATTTCCCGTCCGTCCCGCCGGCGCAACTGAAACGCTGATCGTGCCATTGGGGAGCGGCCATATCGGCTGTAAACCGTCGTTGACAGCATGAATCCAATTGTGCGAGAAGATGTTTCACCGACTGGTTGGTGTGTTTCCGACTTGGATGTAGGCAACCCCAACCTCGAGTCTAACGCGATGAAACGCCTGCAAATCCTCACACCTACATTGTTCGTTGGTTTGCTTGCGGCAACATCAGGAATTGGGTCGCTCATCCCGGTGTGCGCTGAACCACCCGAAATCCCCGCGCCCCCAATGGTGTTAGTCGACGATGACCCGGGTGTCATGATGCGCGCGAAGCTGACCAAATTGAAGAGGGTATTAGACGGATTGTTGCGAAAGGACTTTGCTTCGATCTCGCGTGCTGCACGTGAGCTGAAACGAATCAGCGAAGTGACGCAAGAGCTCCATCCTCGGAACGATGTCTATGAACACATCAGCACCGATTTTCGCCGCCAATGCATTCAACTGCATGCACTCGCGAGTGAACGGGATTACGAGGGCGTCAAATCCACTTATCAAAAAATGACGACAACGTGTATCAAATGCCACGAGTATGTTCGTGATCCCCGGCGATTGGCGAATCTTCGAAGTGGCGACAATGATCGACCGATTCCGCCGCGATAACGCTTCACCGAGAGCTGGGGAATAATTGATCTCGATGAGCATCTTTTTCTGCGCTTCTTGACCATTATCCGATGCGCGAGTAGTCGCATGCCAATTGATGGCTGAAACGGTAGAGCGGTCAATTGCGGAAGTAGCCGAACTACCACCATGCCGGGAAATCTGACATGGACCAAGTCGGGCTATTTGTGGCTCATGCGAGCCTCATGATGGGAATCTAGCTCGAGTTGAAACCCATGAACTTGTCGGTCAGGAGTTCATGGCCCATACGAACTGTGAATTCGGTCTTTTCTGCTGAAGAAAATGACACTCGTGGTCATCTAATTACGAGGTTATGCGGTCACGCCAAGCCAATCTCAGGCAGCTCGCCGCCCCGATGATCGCCAGGTCGTCCCAGGAGTGCACCACGCGTGGTTTGGCAAAAACCGTATTCTGTCCCAATAGATAGTTATTAAGGAGTCAATCATGACAAAGAAAAGAAACGTCGTCAGTGGAATCGGCCTTGTATCAGGACTCGCACTCGCCCTTGCATTCGTTGCGTGGTGGTCTGTTACGGCCCGAGCCGCAGACGAAAAACATGATGCGCATCAGGAGAATCACGTAGCGCATATGAACCACATTACGACGCAAGCGGAGGCCGAAGCCCTAAAGCCGGGAGACGCAATTGCGATGGCTTGCAGCATGTGCAAGCACGTCATGGTCCACCATGTGACTGAAGATAAATCGCATGTCAAACTGATGACGATTGGCGAAAAGCACAAGTGCGTATGCGGCGGCACGGTTACCGTCGTCGGCACTGGGAAAGGCAAGGGGAAGAGGGAGGATGTGAACCACGTCTGCTCAAATTGCGGTGATGACGCAATGTTTGTCTGCGCGACGAAACCCGGCAGCGGCTCTGGGCAGCACCACGCATCGAAATAGAGTTCCACCCGCTTTTTCGTCTCCAGGAAGACACCATCGATGTAGGATTTGCTTTGGCAACGGCTTCGTCCTACATCGACTGTGCATTCGTAAAGATGACTGAACCAATTGTCGGGCATTCTTAAATCGGCAACGACCCTGCACGCAGCGGGTGCGATCCACGCTGCATGACTTGATTGAATCCAGGGACCAGCATCAGCTGGCAGATGCCGACGACAAACTATTTCTTCGATGAACCATATCTTTTCAGTACAGAACGTGAAGACGAGGCGGTCGCAGTGCATCTAAATAGAAACGTGGCAATTCCCCGAAGGCAGCGGTAAGCGAGCCGAGGTGAAGATCGCAACGAAGACGGGAGGAAGGTGAGATGTTTTACCGCCGAGTTAGAGAAGTTGAATTCGTTGGTGGGCCGCTCGATGGCTATCGGCAGGGGATACGTCTGTCAAAAAAACATCGGCGAGGAGTGATTGCGATTCCTGTAAACAACAACATGTATCGAATGCTTGAAGGAATACCCCGAGAATCTGAATTGCCGGCGAGCAGTTTCGCCTTTTACGAATTGCAAAAGCACAAAGGAGACTACCGCTACAGATTCGTAGCGGCGAAATCCCCGAAAGAGCTTGACTTGCAGAATCACTCGATTTAGAGCGAGGGGACAACACTGATCGTAGACGCGTTCCAGCATCACTCTTCGTTTCGTGGCCGCGTTATAGGAGCGTCGGACATCAACTTTTCCTCACCGCACTCCGCATACCTTTCTAGATCCATCCCGATCCTAAATCTTACACGGATTGAAGCCAAAAGATCGGCAGCGGCTATCGGGGAACGCCGATTGCACGGAGATTCACCTGCAAGTGACCATTTCTATGTTGTCGTCATCCCATCCGGCGATAAGACGTTTGTTTTTGACTCCGCACTTGACGGTCTTCTCTTGCTTGAGGACGTTTAAGGCCGTCCGTCGAAGTGTGTTGAAGGACGGTGCTCCAACGTAGCAGGCCCTTGTTCGTTCAGTTCCTTATCGCAAGTCCATTCCGCCAAACGCTTCGATCTCGTGCGGGCGGGCTAACTGAATTCTGCGTCCTGTGAATGCTTCAAGCCTTTGATGCAGGTTACCGATGCGCTGTTTCATATTGGACAAAATTCGGTTTCGATTCTCGTCATTATTCTGCCCGATCATCGACTCACTAAGGGACATTGAATGCATTTCGGTACCCGGAGTATCCTCAAGAATCGATTGACTCAATTCAGCCAATTCTCCGTTTCTCCACATTGTTGCCTGCTCAAGGTGGATTGTGGCAGCATTGAGTTCACGGCATACGCAGGTTACGTCGCCATTAACGCCATCCTTTTCCAATTGACAGCAGCAAGAGTCGCTTTGGACACAGTGGTGAGAAGCCAGCGCGACGTGCGCTTCGACGAAAACTCGCTGTAATTCGCTGTATGCACGAATTTCCCCCTTCTCAACCGCTGACGCTAACTGCTCCAGGTCGCGTACGGAGTTTTCGATCGCAACTCGAGACGCCGCGTCGGCACGAGCGGCTTCGAGACGCAAGTAGGCCGCAGCCGTTCTTAGAAATCCTGCAGCCTTCGTGTTGTCGCCGGAAAGAAACTGCTCGCGAGCGGATTGAAAGTTTTCGCATGGTTTGTTCACAAAGGCAGCCAAAATGTCGGTATCAACCAAGACCCCCTTGCTCGCAGCGTGATGCAAGTTGTGTTCTTGACTTTGTGCATGCATGGCCGAAATTGCGACACCGATGGCCATTGCTACAGACGATGCGGCCAGCTTGAATTTTGATGTTCGCAACACTTTTCTGTCCTTAAATTCGTGCGTTGGGCTCGAGTCGCTTCGTGTCTATTCCTTGCATCGTCATTTGGTCGCGAGAGGCTCCAATTCAGCAGCATGAAATCTCGCGTTTCGGCTTGTGATTGGACAACGCTTTCGCCCAACCCGCATACTTACCCAGGGTATCGAGGAAATGTCGCATTACGCTCGATGCAAAACTTTTCGTGGCTCACAAGCTTTTCACCTAGTGCCAAATTATTGAATGAAAGCGATTCCAATTTTCTGTGCTACATGGGCCTCATTCGGAGGCGATGGATCGACGCTCAATTCTCATTGCCTGATTGCGATTCTGCCAACGTAACGGACCGCAACCAAACTCTGGGGCAAGTCGGCATTGACATTGAGGCTTAGGAATGGAAGCGGGCGAGAGCGATAGCACGAACTCGCTTGCTGCAGGGGCACTGCAGCAAGCTCGCGCCGATCAAGTGAATGATCATCGCGCGCCGTGACACATTCCATGACAAAGCGTATGGGAAACGAATCTAGTGTTGATGACCAGCATGAGGATCAACGGCGACTGGTGCTGAGTTCGGTGCGGGCGCAGGTGCTGCACTGGACATCGGCATGGGAGGCGTCTGACTGCTGCGAGGCGACAAAGGCTGAGTCAGCCAGAGCGCGTTCCCCGAGGTGCTGAGCTGCATCGTTGTAGGCAAAGTCGTCGGAACCTCGCCAGCTTTGCCCCGGCAACAGCTTGAGCCGCCATCGGCGCAACAACTCGATCCACCATCCGCACAGCAGCTTGGCGTCGCGTCAGCGAACGGAGTCGTTGCTAGCGATCGGGCCGTTGGATACGAACTAGGCGTTGTCGCCCGCGGACTCACTGGCATCGCTGTCAAGGGAGCCGAGTAATTGTTTGGTGCGTTCGAGTAGGGAGGCGCAGCGGAATAGCCGCTTAGGCCGTATTGACTCGGAGCAGACTGATAGATCGGTGGCGCGGCTTGATAACCGCCTCCCGCGTAGTGCGAAGCGATAGGAGCGTTGGTGGCGACTGGTGATTGGGCACCACCCGAGCATCCGCAACCGGCATTCGCCTGTGCCGGGACACCGATCAATCCAGCCAATGCCGTTGCTGCCATGAACATTTTCATCATCAAAATCTCTTAGTGGGGTTTCTGAAACTTGAACATGGCCGGTTGGATGCTCCATGTCACCGTTTGCTTCACGGAAATTTTGAGTGAGTCAGACTGCCGCACTTTGCTGGCATTGGTTCACGGTCGGCTTTCGGGCGATTGACGGTTCCTCCGAATTCACCGGTCTCGAAAAAGATTCTGAATTCACGTGAAGAATCCGGCCAGGGCAAGCATCTAACCGGGCAACGTTCGATGTATCGCTTTGTGACCGCCGAAAAGTGTCGAATTTCGGCTCGGTCGCGAAAGACTGGATTCCCAAACCCTGAATCGAAGGATTCTCCGAATGACGATCAAACGATCCCCCCTCCTGTTCTCACTAGCCCTCGGACTGATTGCCAGCAGTTTTAGTTCCGCATCCGTTTTCGCTCATGAGGGGCACGCTGAGGCGGCCGGCCACGATCACGAGGCCATGATGAAGGCGGAGAAGAAGATTGAAACGGCTTTGTCGACGCTTTCGGCTGAAGACCAAAAGTACGCGAAAGCTCAGCGATTTTGTCCCATCATGACCTACGATCGGCTCGGCTCGATGGGAACGCCGTTGAAAGTGATGATCGAAGGCAAGCCAGTTTTCTTGTGCTGCAAAGCTTGCGTCGAGGATGCCGAGAAGGGCGGCGAAAATACAGTGAAAACCGTCATGAAGTTGCGTGATTCAACGGCAACGCTTGCCAAGCTTCCGATGCAAGAACGTATGGCGGTCGAAGCACAAAAATATTGTGCTGTTGCCAACACAAGCTTCCTCGGTTCGATGGGCGCGCCTCTGAAACTAGAAATTGACGGTAAGCCTGTCTACTTGTGCTGTGGAGGCTGCACCAAGAAAGCGCAAGCCAATCCCGCCGGCACCCTGGCAAAGGCTCAAGAGTTGGTCAAAGCGGGAACGCTTGAAGGCCACGACCACGCCGCTCATGGACACGCCGAAGGCCACAAGCACTAATCTGAGTTTGGGAGTTGGGAGTCGATCACTCCTGGTCTCCCACCTCCTCCACTTTCTACGCCGCAGCGATCGGAATCTTCACGGGTTCCGTCGCTGCGGTTTTTTTGTCCTTTCGTTTGAAGAATTTACGACGAGAAGCATCTAACTCATTGAAGAGGGAACGCTTCACTCAGTCAAGGCAATACGAGATGAAACACTTTTTGCACATGTTAATCGGCTGTGGATTGCCGATGCTCATGATCTTTATCTTGCCGCTATTCGGCGTCAGCGAAGGGATCACGCTGACCGTCTTCATCGTGCTGATGCTCGGATGTCATCTACTGATGATGCGTGGGCACATGACCGAGCACACTCACCATCAAGAGGAAAGTCATGAATAGGCTTAGTATCCCCCGATTCGGTTTCGCGGTGGCGGCGGCTTGCACGATTGCCTACGTCGGCTGTGCCTTTGTGATGATGACGGTGCCGCAGGAAACCGCAATCAAGTTCTTCAACAGCCTCATGCACGGCGTCGATGTCACGCCCATCATGCGCTGGGACATGCCGATTTGGGAGACCGTTCTCGGCACGATTGGGACATTCGCCCTAGGATGGTTGTTCGGGGCGTTGATTGCAGGGTGCTACAACTGCTGCGGGAACTTTAACAAGACCGGGTGACCGAGCACTGGTCAATGTTCGTCCACAGTAGAGCAGTTCCAACCAACAACTCATTGGTTTACGCCCTTCGTTTCTATGTGCAATTTACCTTCGCCTCGTATTTGCGGCGCGTTCCGTTGTGAGCCATAACACCAGTTCGCAACAGGACACCGGAAAAGAAATGAGTGAATCTGGATCATCAAGTCAATACAAAGAAGATAGTCTCTCGTTGACCGGATCGGTCGCGATGGGCACCGGCGTCATGATCGGTGCCGGAATCTTTGCGCTCACTGGACAAGTGGCCGAGCAAGCCGGCGAACGTTAGTTCTTAGCCCGCGGCGATGATTCCGATCATGAACATCAACACGACGGACAACAGAAAAAGCAACACGCGACGTAGGAGTACACCATGACCACACGTACCAATCATTTGCCCTGGCTATCCATTCTTTGGATTCTTTGTCTCGCAATCCCTCTGGTGTTTCTACTGACGGCCAGCGGCGGTGGCATGCACAGCATGCTTTGGATGTGGATCATCCTGTTGCTGTGTTTTTACATGATCGCCAGCATGGCGGCTGCCGGCCGAACCGCGGGTCAAACCGACGAGGAATCTGTTGCCGACGACGGTGTGCGGATGATTCCCGACGGTGAACAACCACCAGCGATCGCGTCCGTGATGGATGTCCGGGTCGCGACGCGGCAACAGGACGTCGGATTGTTTCGTGGCCGGTTGAGCATGCCTGCCGACGAAGCGTTACAGAAACTCGAAAGCGAACTAGGCGAGAACGCGGTTCCGATGATCCAGCAGGACGACGAACTTGGCACGGCGATTGTGTTGATGAATCGACCAACCGAAGAGGCGACCCTGGAGCGTCCGACGCGGCTTTGGCTGCACTGGTTACTGTTCGCGTTGACGTTTTTGACGACGACTTACGCGGGAGCCTTGCATCAAGGCGTGAATCTGTGGGAGCAACCGGGAGCGTTCAGCGTCGGTTTGCCGTACTCGATCGGTTTACTACTGATCCTCGGCGTTCACGAACTCGGTCATTACTTCACCGCGAAACATCACGGGCTGAATGTCACGCCTCCGTTCTTCATCCCGATCCCGTTTGCATTGGGAACGTTTGGGGCGTTCATTCAGATGAAGTCGCCAACACGAAACCGTCGGGCATTGTTCGACGTCGCCGTGGCTGGTCCCTTGGCCGGTTTGGTCGTCGCGATTCCGGCATTGCTGATCGGTTTGCAAAGCTCGGAGGTTCTTCCGCCGGAAACAGAAGTCGCTAGCGGAATGCTCGGCCACGGAACTTCAGCCGGATCGTCGATCCTGTTCGCACTGCTGTCGAAGGTCGCGTTGGGCGAACAACTGCAGGACGGCTATCTCGTGCAACTCAGTCCGCTGGCGTTTGCAGGTTGGCTAGGGCTGTTTATTACGGCACTCAACCTGATGCCGATCGGGCAGCTCGATGGCGGCCACATGGCTCGGGCGATGTTTGGACGCAGAGTAGGCGAGACGATTGGGAGCGTTGCAATGTGGTCGCTGTTTTTGCTGGCGATCTTCGTATGGCCAGGGCTATTGTTCTTTGCCCTGCTCATCTTCTTCATTGCCGGTCGCGGCGCACCGCCGCTAAACGACATCACACCAATCAGCGCCGGGCGACGTTGGATCGGCTACGCAACATTCTTGATCCTGGCCATAATCCTCATTCCGCTTCCGCATAAATTCTGGCAGGCGGCAGAGATTTACTGTCCGTATTTGTAGGCTGCCTGCCAACTCAACGGTCTCGATGAACTCGATCAGATGCTGGCGATGAAGTAGAAGTCGCCAGCGGCAACTCTTTGCCAGAATGACCAGAGCTATCAGTGTTGTAAGCCGAAACTGATACCAGCGATTTGCCTGGTCACGTTCCGGCCGGGCGTCGTTCATCCAATCGCTACTGGTGCATATTTCGTCATGTTGCACCAATCATTGTGGCAAAAACAAATCACCGTGGATTACAACGAATACGCGATTTCATTCGGCATGAATGATGGCACGAACGGTCATGCCGGGCTTCAGCACTCGCTCTGGATTTGGGAGGTCGACCCGTATGCTCGTTGTTCGCGAATCGGCATCAACGATTGGGGCGATGAACTTAATCCTTCCAGCAAATCGTTTTTCTGGAAAGGCATCAGCAACTAACGTAACGACTTGGCTGACGCGTACAAAATTCAAGTCCGTTGCGCTGATATTCAGATTCGCCACCAAATTGACCGGACTTGCAATGGTGAATAAGTGAGCATCGCCTTCGACCCGCGATCCTTGTTTGGCGAGTAGGTCGGTGACAATTCCGCCTGTGTTCGCGTGGATCGAAAAACGGCCCGTCGCTTTTCCTCGCTTTTTCACTTGCTCAATTGCTGACTGCGTCAAGCCCATGCGAGATAGCCGTCCTTGCGCTGCAGAGACGAGACTTTCATTTGATGCATTGCCATCGATCGATTGAATCGATTGGAGCAACTCCTCTTCCGCCTCGAAGAGTGTCTCACTTTGGATCTCTGCAATCACATCACCTTTTTTGACTTCGACCCCAATGTGATCGACTTTGACTCGCTCTATTCTTCCTTCAACAGCACCGCGAACCGTGACCTCATAAAGCTCGTCGAACTCGATCACGCCGATCACCTGCAAGGTATTGGATGCTTTCTGGCTGCGAGGCCGTGCTTGATTATTGAAATCAGCATCCTCGTGCGGTGTCAGTGCCATGGAGCAAATTGGACAATGACCGGACTCTGGCGTTTTGACTTGCGGATGCATCGGACACGTGTAGATCTCTCCTTCGTGTTTTAGCTGAGGCTTAACCTTCAACCGGTTCGGTTGTATCAGTGCCATGGAGCAAATTGGACAATGACCGGATTCTGGCGTCTTGATTTGCGGATGCATCGAACACGTGTAGGCCTCCAGTTCGTGTTTCAGTTGTGTCTTAACCTTCAACTGGTCCGACTTGACAGCCAGGATGTCCTCGGGACCGCCCTCTCCGACGCTGTGGCGTGCCTTGGCCACTTCTTCCAAGTCTTCAAGGATGGCCAATTGATCCTTAAGGATGCTCACCCTTTTGCTGGCGTCCGTTTCAATTGCCAGTTCAGCCTCCTTTAGTTCGTTGGCAGCGCGCGCCAGCTGGTCGATACTGACGCGGTCGGTAGCGTAGCCTTGTTGGAGCAGTTCCATTCGTTGCTTTATAAGTTGGATGCGTTCCCTCTGTTCAAGGCTCGTATCTGGGGCTTGTTGGGGAATCTCATCCTGGGGAGCTACTTGAACGGCTTTCGCCAAATCCTCTGTTTTTTGTTCAAAACCGATTCTGACCACTTCTTGAGAGTTCTGGGTTACCGTTACTTTTCGTATGGGGTTAATTCCGCTTTCGCCCTTGGTGCCAATCAGATAGGAGCCCGGTTTTAGACGCAGCTCTTTGAAACCGTCGGCGCCAATTGCGATCGTTTCGCCATCCAGCGTGACGGTCGCATTCGGATCTGCCGTCTCGATCACCAAAGTCCCAGCTTCGGTCTCGATGCGAAACACCGTTGCCAAAGTCTGCAAGATCTTCGTCGCGCCCGCTAGTTCTGTGATGCCCGTGCCGATCACGAAGAACAGCAAGACTACAAAGAGAGCAATGGGCGAACGCCACTTCGATCGGGACGGGTTTTCCGGTGACCAATTTTTTGGCTGCGCATCATTCGAGACGAATGTCGCTGCCGAGGGCCGTTGAAGTTGAGCTAGACGCTTTGCTAAGACTTGTTCGACCTCTGCAGCGGAACGAAATCGATTGCCGGGGTCTTTCGCATGGAGCCGGTTGACGATTTCGACGAGCCACGGGGGGATATCACAATTGATTTCTAATATCGGCGCAGGTTGTTTTTCGGATACCGATCGCAGTGTGGCGACAGAACTCTCGTTTCCGAACGGTGGACGTCCAGTGCACATCACGTACATCACGCTGCCAAGGCTAAACAGATCTGCGCGCTGATCGACGTGCTGACCATTGGCCTGTTCAGGCGCCATGTACTGTGGGGTACCCGCTATGACTTCTCCATGCGTGATACTCGCGTCATCTACGGCGCGGGCCAAGCCGAAATCAGTAATCTTTACTCGTTCAACACCGTTCTCCAACAGAATGTTTGCTGGCTTGATATCGCGATGCACCAAGCCTTGATCGTGTGCCGCCACCAACCCGCTAGCTGTTTGTCTGGCGATACGAAGAATCTCCTTAAGCTCAAAAGGACCGTCACGGTCGAGCTTCTGTTGCAAAGATTGTCCGGGTACGAATTGCATCACCAAATAGGGCTGGCCGTGAATCTCGTCAACCGCGTGGATCGTTATCACATGATCATGAACAACCGCCGCTGCGGAATGGGCTTCGCGAACGAAACGCTTTCGAGCCGCCGCGTTGGAAGCCAGCATCGGTGACAGGATCTTGACTGCGACGATTCGGTTAAGAGTCGTGTCGATCGCCTTAAAAACCGTCCCCATGCCGCCACGGCCGATGATCTCCACAACATCGTAGGTAGCAATACGCCCCAATGCTTTCGGGTTTTCCGATGGTGCTAAGACGCTCAGCGCCACATCGTCGTTTTCGGGATCGCAAAATATTTCCTTCTCGGGCGTTCCATTTTCGTGCAGCCGCTCCATTGCCATCTGCAGGGCTTGATCGCGGGTTTCCATTTGCAGGTCCGTGCCGCTGGAACTGGCCGGCAACAAATCCTCACGCAATGGGGCAAGTCGTTCCAATGCTCCCTGACACTCTGCGCATTTTTCGATATGGCAGACCACCACGGACTCTTCGGCATCGGGAAGTTCACCTCTGATGACGCGCTGAAGTTGCAGTTCGCTAGGGCAGGTTTCTTGGCTAACCATTCTCGGCTGCCTGTGGTGAGAACGTTGATAACTCTTCGCCCTTGGCGATCTTTAAGTCATTGATATTTGTCGTTGTCAGATGGCAGGTCGCCATCCGCCTGTTCAATTCGATCCTTGATCCGCGTCAAAATACGACTCTTTGCCACATAGATGGAACCGGCGCTCATCCCGAGTTGTGTGGATACGTCTTGGATGCTTTTTCCTTCAACTGCGGCCATCCAGAATGCCTGCCAAGTGTGCTCCCTGAACTCGCATCGCACATCGTTGCACGCCCAAGCAAACAATCGTTGTCGGTATTCGTTCTCCCATGTGTCCCTTTCTCCGCTCTCCTCGATCTGTTCCAGTTGGACCTGCATCCGCGTGTCGCCGCTTCCGCTCGGCTGCCGCTGCCCGGCACGCAAATCCTTGAACACGGCATTGCGGGTCACGGTGAACAGCCAGGCGTGAAAGGATCCTTTCCCAACGTCATACGTGCCGCGTTTCATCGCGTCGGCGATGCTGCGAAGAACGTCTTGCGTCAGGTCGGCAGCGTCTGCGTCCTGCAGCCCCCGTTTCCGCGCGTAGCGATAGACCAACGGGGCATAAAGCTCAACAAACGTATGCCATGCCTCGTCGTCACCCGCATCCCGCATCCGCAGCAGCAAACTGTGCCGCGTCGTGGGGGCGTCCGACATCAACCATTCCTCACTGCATTCCGCATACCTTTCTATATCCAGCTGAATCTTAGATCTTACACGGTTTCTCGGAAAAGTTTCGGCCTCGTCACGACGCAACAAGAACCTGATCAGTAATCCGAGAAAAACTAGGGTATGCGTGAAGAATTGCACTGCCTCATTCATCTAACGATCTGCTTCTAGCTCTCACTGGCGGATTCCAGTTGAGTGAACTTTCGAATTTACTGCTTCTGCTGACACTACTTCTGACCGCCATCATGGCGGCGCGGTGGGTGAGCGATCGGCTCGATCAGCCTTCGGTTTTGGGGGAACTGCTCCTTGGCGTCGTGTTTGGAAACCTAGGCGTCTGGCTGGGCTATCCGTTCTTTGAAATCGTGATGAATCCCAAGGCCGCTGCTGCGACAACGAAATCGTCAAATGCGGTGATTCACACGGCAACCATCTTTCACGCGTTGGCCGCATTAGGAGCGATCCTGCTGTTGTTCTCAGCCGGACTGGAGTCGAGCGTCACGCGGATGAAGCAGGTTGACGGCTAGGCGATGTCGGTCGCAGTTGTTGGTATCCTCGCTCCTTTTGCTCTTGCCTATGTTACGTGCGTCGCATTGCACGAACAAATGAGTATTGCCGGCCATCTGTTCCTAGCGGCAACACTAAGCGCCACCAGCGTTGGTATCACGGCCAGCGTATTGAAGGACCTGCGCGTGCTGCATCGCCGCGAGTCGGAAGTTATTTTGGGCGCTGCCGTCATTGACGATGTCTTGGGTCTCGTCCTTCTGGCCGTCGTCTCGCGGATCGCAACGACGGCCGAATTCAGCATTTGGCAGATCGCCGCAGCATTTGGTACGGCAATTTTGTTCGTTGGAGCCGTGCTCATGTTCGGCGAGTCTATCGCTGCGCGCGGGGCATCGGTGTTTCGTAAGTTGGATCGAAGAAATGGACTCTTCCTTTTTCCACTTGCGCTCGCATTTGGATTCGCGTGGGCAGCCGATTCTATCGGTCTCGCGGGATTTTGGGCGCATTTGCTGCTGGACTCGTTCTAACCGATCAAATGAAGCCAGCGACGACGTCATTGTCCGACGATGAAAAAATCACGACCGTATCTCAGCTACTTGCCCCGCTCGAATGTTTTCTTGCGCCAATCTTCTTTCTGTTTGTTGGCATTCAGGTCAACGTTTTGTTCTTTCTTGACGCTAGAACGCTGGCACTCGTCTTTCTATTCACCGTCTGCGCGATCATCGGCAAGCTGGTCACTGGAATCGCAACCGGTCGTGGCATGGATGGGCTAGCCGTGGGAATTGGAATGGTGCCACGAGGGGAAGTCAGGCTTGTCTTCCTGGGCGTTGGACGTGGCCTTTGTGTTGTCAACGACTCGCTGTTTGCAGCGTTCTTGGTTGTCGTCTTCGCAACCACAATCATCACGCCACCACTGCTGAAATGGGCGTTTCGAGATCCCGCACTGCCGCAGTCGGCGACCCCGTGCGTATTCTTTCCCAATAATCCAGCGCCACCGTGAAGAATCACGGTCGCCGATCATCCAAACATCGGGAACGCAAGAACACGGCATCACGCGGCGCAGGCGAAATGACTCACTTCTGGCGAATGCTATTGGGCTGCATGATACCAATGCTGTTGCTCTTCATATGGCCACTATTCGGCGTCAGCGAAGGCGTCACGTTGACGGTCTTGATCGTGCTAATGCTTGGATGTCATCTGCTGATGATCCCAGGCCGCGCGTCTTCGCAGCACACTCAGCCATCCGACGGAGACCACCATGCAAAGTCTTGACATAGAGCGATTTGGTTTCGCGATCGCCGTGGCGAGCGCCGTTTCCTATCTCGGCTGCGTGCTGGTGATGCTAACGGTCCCACACGAAACGGCGATCAAGTTCTTCAACAGCTTGATGCACGGAGTCGACGTAACGACGATCATGCGCTGGGGCATGCCTTGGTGGGAAACCATCCTCGGAGTAATCGAAATCTTCGTCCTCGGCTGGCTCTTCGGAGCCCTCATCGCCTGCTGCTATAACCAAACCTCGAACACAGCCGAATAACATCACAAATGATTTGCCTCATTTTATTGACACGAGCTTAGCTGGACAGCGCCAGTTTGAAGTTGATTTGTTGTGTTTCATGAGGCTTTTGGGCGAACGGATTTGATCTTTGCCGGATCGATTCCAAGAGCTTCGTATTCGACCAGTCGCGTCTTCTGGTGACTTCGACTTGCTGCTGCGTTGCGGTCTTGATGGTATCGCATTCGGACAAGCTCTGCTTGGTACTGCTGGCGGCGTGACCTTGGTGGCAACTCCATGCAACGGATGTAAACATCGGCGGCCCGACGAACCTGCTCTAACGTCAATCGCTCGGCATCGGTAACCACCTCACCTGAGCTGTATCGATGACGCACTCGGGCACAGAACAACTGGCTTACGATTGTCACAATCAAATGGCGATGGACGCAGCCCCAACCGCGACACTCGAAGTGATCCCAACCGAGTTCTTCTTTGGCTTCACGGAAACACGCTTCCACTTTCCAACGACCAAACGCCACCCGCAGGATCGCGCGCAGCGTCCATCGGCAGCGCCCTGGCACCCGGTTGCTAACGAAGTATTTCACCTCGCCGGTGCGAACGTGCTTGGCAACGATCAACGTACACGCCGCGCTGACCAGTTTGGCCGTGTGAGTCTTTCGATAACAAACGTGCCAGAGAACGTCCCAAACTTCGGGACCTTTGTGCGTATCGCTGATCCGATAGCGCTGGGCTGTCTGCTCGGTGAAGCCCGGCGAGTACTTCGCCAAGTTTTGAACCTCCTTGCCGACACGATCACGAGCCCTCAGACGCGGATACTTCTTCTGACGACCAACGGTGTTTCGAGCCGGTTTTCGCAGCACACTGGGCTTGCTCATCCAAACGTGAAAATTCGGTGGAACCTCGCCCACGAAGGCCAGTTTTCGCTCATCGAGGCCGTCGAGAAAATGTCCATCACGACCGTAGTTCTCGTCAAACGTCCAAGCCTCCACCCTGATGCCCTGTTCGGCGGACTGGTCGATCAACTGAAGGGCGATCTGCGGCTTGGTCAGAAATTCAACGTCATCAGGAACGTAGTTTTTTTTCGACGCGCCATGTCGGCGGCCCATTCCATCGGCAAGTACATCGCTGCGGCGATTAAGCAAGAAAACGTTTCGGTGGCGTACGACAACGCGACAGCGACGACGGCGTTCTCGATCTTGCCTCGGTTGCCGTTGTATTGTCGTTTGACACCGACCGTGTTGCTTCCGCTCTTGGCCGTCCCGGTTTCGTCGATCACACCGATGGCATCTTGGTCGGCATGTTCGCTGACGACTAACCGTTGGCACCGCCGAAGCACTTCGCCGTGGTCCCACCTGATTGACCCGAGGAACCGCTGCAGTGTTCGCGGGGCGACGCCTTGCTTGAGCGCGATCGCTTCTGCGTTCTTGCGCTGAAGATCCGAAAGCAGTCCTCGAACATACACGGCCAGGAGTCGTCGGCCTTTGCTGCCATGGAAACAGGTTGCAAAAAGCGAGAGAAATTGGGCGAGCATCTTTCCGAGCGATGCGATATCCTTGAGCGACATTGAAGCGACCTTCCGTGGTTTCGTCGTGAAACAATTTGCACACGGAGGGTCGTTTCATTTTGGCTTCCAAGTCAAGCGAGATAAGTCGCCGCTCCACAACAACTTACCGAGAATCGGCTATCACAAACTGGCGCTGTCCAGTTAGGGGAGCTGCTTGTTTCGTCTCTTAACTACAATCAAACCAACGCTTGGGTGAACACGATTGGTCGATCCAAGATCAAACACAAAACCAGATACACGACATGAAAAAAATTGTGTTTTTAGGAATCAACCGAAATCCGCTCAGCGTCGTCTGTTTAGAGGCGCTAGCACAAACCGGTTCGTACCAGATCTTGGTCGGCATTGATCGCCGCAGGTCGTTAATCGAACGATTCAAAGTGACATGGAGGTCGCACAGCTTGGCGGGATTGACAAGTCGCGCGATTTCGAAGTTGGTTCAAAAAGGACTTGGCCGAGGCACCATCCGTTCGAATGCCGTTGAGTCCGCTTCAAGCTTGATCGAAGTTGCAGAGTTGCGTAACTATTGCTGGTTTGAGTGCTTGGACGTCAACAACGGTGACGAGCAGAAGTTGATGGCTGATTTTGAACCTGACCTAATGGTGGTAGCCAGTTTTTCACAAATTATCCGATCCAAGTCACGTAGCATTGCACGTTCGGGCGCAATCAATGTTCACCCAAGCCTGTTGCCGAAATATCGCGGTCCCGTTCCAATCTATTGGGTCTTAAGAAACGGCGAATCCCAAACGGGTGTCACGATTCACCGGTTGAGCTCCAAAGTCGACGCGGGCGACATTGTTCGTCAACAAGAGTTTCCAATCTCGAAAAGCGACAATGAGGCGACTTTGCAACTTCGGGCCTCGGAGGTTGGTGCGCGGCTGCTAGGGGAGTCCGTCGAAGCCCTACTTGCCGGATCGATCGAATGCGTGCCACAGGAAGAAACTCAGGCAAGCTATTTCGGGTTTCCCTAATCAAGCTTTCGGGCCTGTAAAGACTTTTGTGTCAACTGGTCTTGGAACGTTACTTGCGTCCTAGTTCTGGCGTTCTGTCTTCGGAAATGACGACGTAGTGATCGAGGGCTTGCTTCCAGTGTTGGATCGGCAGCGTCCAGCGATTCGAGGCCTCATTGATCTCCATGTTGAACATGGATGGTCGAACATGAGTTCGGGAACTTTTCTCTATAAAAGAGTGCCGATATGGTAGTTGAGACGCGTATAGACCGGCGAAGAGCAGGTCATCAATGCCTGCCTTCCGGGCAACAAAAAAACAGTGGTTTGTGATGCGAGTTTCAATACTGAGCGAGACTTTATCGTACGATTTCTACTCATCGCAAACTTCCGCAAGCAGCTCGGCCATCGTGTTGCTGCGGAATCCGAGCTCAGCCCTACTCTCAAGAATTATGTCCCCTATGACTCATTTTGTGTTGTCGTAGCCATCGGTCGTGGCGTGACTCAGTATAGATTTCCACGTCATCCCGGACACGATTGCTGTGTCTTAGGTCGCTTGGTCATCGCGGAGCCATCGGAGAGCTTCTTCTTCGCTCGCGTAAGGGAAATGCCGGACTTCGGTCGCGACGAAGTGCGAAGCGATATTTCTTAGGATGCTTAAGATTCGATCATCGGAAACCATAGCCACTTTGCCGATCCTCCGATGATGGTCTCGAACAAAACCAATGTGCTCGATCAATCCCGAAAAATTGCTCCATCCGGGAAACGGCTCGGCTTCAACAATGAGACCATCGAGCCGACCACGCTCTTCGATGATCGGATCAACCTCGGAGGCAACGCTCTTGATGTCAGAAGCCTCAAGAGGACCGAATGGAGTCAATATCAATAATCGGTCGTCTTCGATAAGCAAATGATCGAGCACTGGTCGTCCTTACGATGTGGGGTTCGTATGATCCTCTGTCATTGCAGTCGCTCACATTAGTTTCGTCGTCGGACGATTCGCATTGGCCCAACGACGTACGATGGATTTTTCTGTTTGGCGACTTCCTTCGCTTGGATACTGTTCATTGCGGGCACGATAACGCTGAGCGGTATGCCGTATCGCCCAGGCGGCGGATACATCGCGACCTCCCAGAGATCAAAAACTCCTGCTTCGTATGCCTGCAGGTTTAGCTGCAATTGTTGGATCTGCTTGGTACGCTCTCTCTCCTTCTCGTAAGCCTCGGCTTGAGTTCGCAGCAGGAACGATTGTTCTTCTTTCTTTTCATGATCTTCCTTGGCCGCTAACCACTGTTCCCATCCCGGCTTCAGTGTCTTCAGCGTGGCATCTGAAAAGAGGATGAACGGAACGCAGTACAGATTTCCATCTTCGAGCTCGACCAGGAAGCCGTCGCAACGAAACTTACGCGGCTTCCCTTTCTGCGTACGAGCCCATGCGACAAGCCCTTTTTCACCGTCGACCTTTTCCCAGGTGAAATGCTCAACGATCTTAGGGACGATTTCACGATAGACGGCCGGCAGCTTGTCAAACCGCTGATTGTTCACATAAACGCGCCCCAGTCGGCGCTGGACAACCAGGTCGTGCTGGTGAAAGTCGATGAGTTTTCCTCGCAACTTTAATCCCGACCTGAGCCTCCATGACTGAGTCGACTCGCCCTGTTTGTCGACGCCAACAGGATCTTGGTGCTTCAGATAGTCTCGATCGGCCTTTGACAATTTCGCGATCGGAACTGCCACCAAATCGCCGTTTTGCTTCTTTATGACGGCCGAAGAATTGCCGTAGGCTATTACGTCACCGGCGATTGTGTATTTGCCCGTGGCATCCGTCCACTCGCGGGCCTGAAGGATGGTTGCAAAAGCAATAGCCAACGCGAATGAAATGAAATGTGTGGAAAACATCGTGGATATCTCAAGGTTTGTTGAGTTGAATGATTTCACGGCTTCATGCCTGTGAAGCAACGGTTGGCGATCGCGTCAACACAACCACGCTGCGCTGATTGACCCGATACCGGTGTTGCTCGATGCAGACTTGTGAGTCAGGGAAGACGATGTCCGATGGACTTGGCAATGACGTGTCGACTACTCGGGTCCAATCGACCTTCGCATCTGCATGAATCGCGAATTCGCATGAGTGCTCCGAACCATTAACCATGACGTAAATCTCCAGTTCCGATGATGCTTTTGGGCGCAGCCAATACGCCACGACTTGCGATTCGACCGACATGTCAACCTCGGGATCCGCTGTCCCAAACCAACTGACGTCGTCTCGCCAGAACGTTGAACGTCCCAGCGCCGGATTTGACTTGCGAAACGCGATCATCTGCCTAAAGAAGCGGAGCATGTCGCCGTTCTCGTCTCGTTGTCGCCAGTCGAGCCAACTTGCTTCGTTGTCTTGGTTGTAGGGATTGT
>TARA_R110002049_G_scaffold308721_3_pt1 | contig 41278 bp, 27 predicted proteins | sample TARA_R110002049 | Tara Oceans TARA_R110002049 (sample SAMEA4396941) | marine metagenome | biome: Polar Biome; feature: [SRF] surface water layer (ENVO:00010504); material: water (ENVO:00002006), including particulate matter (ENVO:01000060) such as... | depth 5 m
TTGCTTTACAGTTTGGTTATGGTCATCAACACATGCGAAACATGCTGCAACGCAATAACGGTAACAGAACGTTTAGTGAAATAGGCCAGCTATCTGGAGTAGATAAAACCGATTGGAGTTGGGCACCTTTAATGGCCGATTTCGATAATGACGGTTTTAATGATATTTACATAACCAACGGTTTTGGTAAGGATATTACTGATATGGATTTTGTGAAGTTTAGGCAAAGTAAAGCTTCGTCATTTAAAGATGTCGGTGAACTAAAAAAATCTGTAATAGATTGTCTATATAACAGGCCAACTATAAAAGTTGCCAATTATGCATATAAGAATAACGGAGATTTGCGTTTTGAAAAAGTAACAAGTAATTGGGGCTTTAACGAGGAATCTATTTCTAACGGAGCAGCATATGCAGATTTCGATTCTGATGGTGATCTTGATTTGATAGTTAATAATATTAATCAACTCGCTTTTGTTTACAAGAATACACTTCGTGAAAAGGATACCATTAATTCAAGTTACATAAAAGTTAATCTTTTAGGTGATTCAAAAAACAAAAAGGGGATTGGAGCTAAGGTATCACTTTATGCTGCTTCAAATCAAAAAATAAGATACAATCAACCTGTTAGGGGATTTCAAAGTTCTGTAGAAACCACCCTTCATTTTGGGTTAAAAAACCTACAAAAAATTGATAGTTTAAAAGTAGAATGGCCAGACGGAAAGGTGAGCACACTTTTTAATGTAAGAACTAATCAACTGGTAACTGTAGAATACAAGAATGCTTATAATCAAGACATACCAAAGGCTTATAGCAAGCAATCGTATTTCGAGTCAGATTCAACTTTTCAACATACGCATTTGGACAAAAGTTATAACGATTTTGCTTCACAATCATTACTCCTTCAAAAATATTCAAATCAAGGTCCAGGAATGGCCGTGGGTGATCTGAATGGTGATGGTTTAGAAGATGTTTTTATCGGGGGGTCTTATGGTTATAACTCAACAATTCATTATCAAGATAAAAATGGGAGATTTATAAAGGCAGAGTTAGAAGATACCAAGTTATTTGAAGATGAAGGCGCTTTAATTTTTGATGCTAATGGAGACGGACTTAGTGATTTGTATGTAACAAGCGGAGGATCAGAACGCTATGGAGGGCATAAAGCGTATCAAGATCGGATTTATTATAACAATAAAGGAAAGTTACAACGAGGTAAATTACCTGAAATGCTAACAAGTACATCAGTTGTTTGTGGTGGAGATTATGATAATGATGGAGATATTGATTTATTTGTAGGAGGGCGTTTAATTCCCGGAAAATACCCAAAAGCACCAAAAAGTTATATTTTAGAAAACAATTCAGGTACTTTTGAGATAGTTACAAATAAGGTTAGTCAGTTTTTAAACAATGTAGGCATGGTGACTTCTGCTGTATGGACTGATTTTGACAATGATTCAAATCTTGATTTGGTTGTTGTGGGAGAGTTTATGCCAATTACTATTCTAAAAGGAGATGGTAAACAACTCACAAACATAACCAAAAACTCAAATTTAGCTAAGAGTTCTGGGCTTTGGAACAGTATTCAGTCAGGAGATTTTGATAATGATGGAGATATTGATTTTGTAGCTGGGAACCTAGGTTTAAACTCAAACTTAAAAATAGTAGATGACCATCCAATTAGGCTAGATTATGCTGATTTTGATGATAATGGCTCAGTAGATCCCATATTTTCAAAGTTCGAGACAGGACAATATTATCCAATAGCAACACTAGATCAATTGATTAAGCAATTACCAAAGATAAAAAAGAAGTATCTTTATTATAATGATTTCGCTAAATCGTCCACAGAAGATATTTTAAAAACTTTCAATTTAGATCAATACAAAACTCTTGAGGCTTACGAATTACGGACTACATTTATTGAGAACTTAGGGAGTGGTAAATTTAAAATGAACGCACTTCCTTTAGAAACTCAAATAGCTCCAATTAATGGAATATTAGCTGAAGATATAAACCATGATGGTTATTTAGATCTTTTGATGGTAGGTAATAATTATGCTACAGAAGTGGGAGCAGGAAGGTACGATGCATCTATTGGTATTCTTTTAGAGAATAAAAGCGATGGGACTTTTGAGGTTATCAATAATAATGACTCGGGTTTTTTAGTAACTGGAGATTCAAAAAGCATTGTAAAAGTAAATATATATGATAAATCCTTGGTTTTGGTAGGTAAGAATAATGGAACCGTTGAAGCAAATTCTATTAAACTAAGGGGCAAAAAATTTATTAAACCTTCTTTAAATGAGGCTTATGCTGAAATCACTTTCAAAGATGGTTCAAAAAGAAGGCATGAATTTACATGGGGAGGGGGCTATTTATCTCAATCTTCAAACAAAATAGAGATCATTAGTTTAATTGAAGCTATTACATTTTTTAATTCTTCTGAAGAAGTGACACGAAAATTAGACTTTAATTGATTAAGCAAGAATCAAAGCTTATTTTGTTCTTCAAGATTATTAATAATTTGCCATAGAATGTAAAATTCTTTGGGAGTACCAAATAATAATTAGACATCAGATATTATGAATTTTAGAAATAAATTAATTAAGATCAATTTTTTTAAAGAGACTTCTTTGCTGCTTACATTTGCTTTTCTGTTTGTTGCAATATCAGGGTGTAAGGAAGATACCCGATACAAAATGGATTTGGATAATCCTGAATTGTTCAGAGAAGCAGTAAAAAATCTAACTGATGTAATTGTGTATGATATTTTTTCACCACCTGTAGCATCACGTGTTTATATGTACCCAAGCATTGCATCTTATGCCATTATTCAAAAAGAAAACCCTTCGAAGTATAATAGTTTGTTAGGACAGTTAAATGGTTTTGAAGAAGTGCCACAGCCTACGAATGAAAGCATAAATTTTAATCTAGCATCGTTACATGCTTTTTATACAATTGGGAAGTCACTTGTTTTTTCTGAAGATAGGTTAGTGGATTCGCAACAAAAATTATATGATCAGTTAAAACAAAAAGGAATGCCAAATAGGGTTTTTAAAGCTTCTATATCCTATGGTGATCTTGTTGCAAAACATATTTTAGACTGGGCCAACAAGGATTTTTATAAACAAACCAGAACATATCCACAGTACATTTTAAAGGAAGAACCAGAATACTGGAAACCGACTCCTCCAAATTATATGGAAGGTATAGAACCGCATTGGAATAAAATTAGAACCTTAGTGATTGATTCAGTGAATCAATTTATTCCAAAACCGCCAGTTCCGTTTGATTTAAAAGAAGGAAGTCCGTTTATGAAGCAATTGATGGAAGTTTATGAAGTAGGAGGAAAGCATAATTCAAAAGGTGAAGAAATAGCAAAATTTTGGGATTGCAATCCATACGTAGTACTTCAACAAGGACATACGATGTTTGCAAACAAAAAAATTACACCAGGGGGTCATTGGATCGGTATTACATCTATTGCCACCAAAAAAGCCAATTACAGTTTTGATGAAACTGTTGATGCATTTACTAATGTTTCAATTTCACTATTTGATGGTTTTGTAAGTTGTTGGAACGCAAAATGGAATACATTAGTAGTACGTCCAGAAACAGTTATTAATAAATCGATAGACCAAGATTGGGAACCCTTTTTACAAACACCTCCTTTTCCAGAATATACTAGTGGGCATTCTGTTGTTTCGGGATCTGCTTCGATTGTTTTAACCCATTTATTTGGTGATAATTTTGGATTTTTAGATACAACAGAAATGGAGTATGGTCTACCCGCTAGGACATTTACGTCTTTTATTCAAGCTGCTGAAGAAGCCGCTATATCCAGACTTTACGGAGGTATTCACTACGAAATGGCTATAACTGAGGGTTTATCTCAAGGAAATAAAATAGGTAATTATATCGTCAAAAACCTTATGACATTAAGGACTGTTTCGGATTAAGACTAATTAATTATATGTTCGATTATAATACCATTCAACTAAGTTTTTTATTAACTGTGTTAGGTTTTATTGCAAAATACCATCCTTTTATTTGGTTATCTGATAACTTTTTGATTACTTTGTAAGTGTGAAAAGCACACTTATTAGTTTCTTGTTTTACACAAACAATAAATATTAACAAGTTAAGTCCATAATTATGCTAAAAATAAAATTAGTCTTTCCGAGTTTTTTTGCGATCTTTTTTATTGCAGTTTCAAGTATTTATTCCCAGAACACTACAATAATAAAAGTTAATGAAGATCAATCTGCACCAACAATTAGTAAACATATTTACGGTCATTTTGCTGAGCATTTGGGTAGATCTATTTATGATGGTATTTATGTAGGAGAGGATAGCAAAGTTCCTAATACCAATGGAATGAGAAATGATATTATAAAAGCATTAAAAGACTTAAAAACTCCGAATTTACGTTGGCCTGGTGGTTGCTTTGCTGATGAATATCACTGGAAGGATGGTATTGGACCAAAAAAAGAAAGACCTAATATACTTAATACGCATTGGGGCCAAGTAGAGGAAGACAATAGTTTTGGTACTCATGAATTTTTACAATTGTGCGAGTTGTTGGGAACAGAGCCTTATTTGGCAGGAAACGTTGGAAGTGGAACTGTTGAAGAGCTTAATGATTGGGTTGAATACACCAATTATGATGGGAATACAGCAATGGCAAATTTGAGAAAAAGTAATGGTCAGGAAGAACCATGGCGGGTAAAGTATTGGGGAATTGGAAATGAAAGTTGGGGATGTGGAGGAAATATGACTCCAGAATATTTCGCAAATTTATATAGACAATATGGGACCTATGCAAGAAACTATCCAGGGGCACCAATAAAGAGAATAGCTTCAGGTGCAGATGCCGATAATTATCACTGGACCGAAGTTATGATGAGGGATGTACCACACTGGATGATGTGGGGGCTTTCGGTTCACTATTACACTCGTACAGGGTGGCCTCCTACGGGGTCTGCTACAAAATTTGCTGAATCTGATTACTTCCTTTTTATGAAACATTGTCTTCATATGAATGAGATTTTGGACAAGCATACCGCTATTATGGATAAATACGACCCAGAAAAGCGAGTTGCTTTAGTTGTTGACGAGTGGGGAAGTTGGTATGATGTAGAAGAAGGTACGAATCCAGGTTTCGCATACCAACAAAATACTATGAGAGATGCTATGATAGCTGGTGTAACATTAAATATATTTAATAGTAGAGTAGATAGAATTAAAATGGCTAATCTCGCACAAGCAGTAAATGTGTTGCAAGCCACAATTCTAACCGAAGGAGAAAAAATGTTGTTAACACCAACTTATCACGTTATGAAAATGTATGCGGCACATCAGGATGCACAGCTTTTGCCACTTTCTTTTGAATCTCCTAATTACACATTTAATGGAGAATCGCTTCCAGCAATATCAGCTTCAGCTTCAAAAAAGGATGGGGCGGTTAATATCTCTCTAGTGAATATTGATTCAGAAAAAGAAAATGAAGTTGAACTTGATTTGAGTGCTCTTGGAATAAAGGAATTATCTGGAACTATTTTAACATCAGAAAAGATACAAGATCATAATACGTTTGATAAACCTGATAAAATAAAAACCAAAGAATTTGAAAAATTCAGTTTTAGAAAAGGAAAACTTACTATGGCAATTCCTCCTTTTTCAGTTATTATGTTGGAAGGTAAATAAAAATTATTAGCTATGAAAAAATCAAATTTCTTTTTAAAAAAGTTACCAGTTTCGGTTTTATTATTGATAGTTGTCGCTTTTATTGGCTGTTCTAAGGATGGAAGTCCAGAGATTGACCAAACCCCTATCCCAGATCCCGACCCCGATCCAAATTCTGGGCCAACTTCAAAAGTTTATACAGTGGACAATATTGAGGACACCTATTTTGATGTTGCTGGGGTTGCAAATGTTATAGATTGGGGACCATATAATGTGCACGACCCTTCTGTATTAAAAGTGGGCGACACCTATTATTGTTATAACACTGATGTGTCTTTTGGCTCAGCAGTCCGTCCAGGAATTCAAATTAGAAAATCGCAGGATTTAATCAATTGGCAATGGGTTGGTTGGGCTTTTAACACGCTACCCTCAAAAGGTGCTAACTTTATAAGAAGTAAGGGTACAGAGCCATTTAATTCGCTTTGGGCCCCTTTTATTATGAAAGTAGGTGATGAATATCGATTGTATTATTCATTATCTTCAGAAGTTGGTCGTCTCAGTGTTATGGGCTTGGCAACTTCCGATAGTCCCGAGGGGCCTTGGTTTGAAAAAGATTTGGTAGTAACATCTGAGGCCAATGGTAATGTGCAAACCAATGCAATTGACCCTTCAGTTGTGGTAACCCCATCTGGTGAACATTGGTTCTATTATGGGTCAGCGTGGGACGGAATTTATAAGTTGAAATTAAACCCTACGACAGGTTTGCCTTTGATCAATGGTGATAAAGGAACACGTATTGCGCAACGTGGCTTTACAGGTAATTCAATAAATGGTAATATTGAAGGTCCTGAAGTTATTTACAATGCAGAGCAAGGAAAGTATTATATGTTTATTTCTTACGATTGGCTTGAAACAAAGTATAATGTAATAGTAGGACGAGGTGATGCGCCCGATGGACCATTTTATGATTTTAATGGTGTAAACATCAATACAGAAGTTGATAATGGTCCTATGATTGTAGCACCATACCAGTTTAATGGGCATTCAGGTTGGCAAGGTGTTTCTCATCCAGCGGTTTTTAGTGATGGTAATGGCCAATATTATATGGCACATCAAGGAAGACCGGGAGAAAATAGGTTTTTTATGATTTTACATGTTCGTAAAATTCATTGGACAGAGGATGGTTGGCCAATAGTATCGCCAGAGCGTTATGCTGCTGTTAGTCAAACAGCAATTTCTGATACAGACTTAGCTGGGACTTACGAGCAAATCATTTTGGGATATTCCGTAACACCAGGGTATGCAAATGAACAGTTGTCGCCCGATTTTCAAACTTCAACTAGTTTGGTATTGGGAGCAGATGGCTCTCTTAATAGTGATTCTAATAATTCATGGACTTATAGTTCTCCTTGGTTAACTTTAAACTGGAGCAATGGATTTACAGATAAATTACACGTAGAACGTGGTAGAGATTGGGAAAACAAAGTAGAATCCACAATATTACTCTCTGGCTTGAATAATGAAGGAACAGCAATTTGGGGTAAAAAAGTCAACTAAATTATATTCGCATGAGACACTTATTTCAGTTTTTATTCGTCTTTATAACTTTGGTTGCCTGTAAGGAAGAGGTTAAGGAGCACAATTCTTTAGAAGAATCAACTAAAAACTCAAAGAAGAAATTAAAAGTCAACAACCCTGTTATAACTGATGTTTTTACAGCAGACCCAGCAGCAATTGTACATAATGATACGGTATATCTATACGTTGGTCACGATGAAGCACCAGATGATTTTAATTTTTACAAAATGAATGAATGGATGGTGTTCTCTTCCACCAACATGGTGGATTGGAAATCCCACCCGGTACCTCTAAAAGTCTCAGATTTCGATTGGGCGATTGCCGACGCTTGGGCTGCACAAGTAATTGAACGTAACGGAAAATTCTATTGGTATGTTACTGTAGAACACGATGAGTCTAACTATGGAAAAGCAATTGGAGTTGCAGTGTCAGATAGTCCAACAGGACCATTTAAAGATGCTTTAGGTAAGGCTTTAATCACTAACGATATGACTAAAGCAACCGATATTCGTTGGGACGATATTGATCCATCCGTTTTTATCGACGATGATGGTCAAGCCTATTTGTTTTGGGGAAATACAGCATGCTACTATGCTAAACTTAAAGACAATATGGTTGAGCTAGATGGTGAGATTAAAACTATTGATTTACCAAATTTTACCGAAGCACCTTGGATTCATAAAAAAGGAGATTGGTACTACTTATCGTATGCTTATCAATTTCCTGAGAAAACGGCATATGCAATGAGTAAGTCTATTGAAGGCCCTTGGGAATATAAGGGGATTCTTAATGAATTGGCTGGTAACACAAACACCAACCATCAAGCGATACTCGAATTCAAAGGAAAGGATTACTTCATTTATCATACGGGAGGCATTCAACCAAACGGCGGAAGCTTTAGGCGCTCAGTTTGTATAGATGAACTAAATTATAATAAAGATGGAACGCTACAGCGTGTAGTGATGACTTCCGAAGGCATTCAAAAATAGATTATTATGAAAAGAACTAAGAATTACATCGCACTACTAGTTTTTTTTTCGGCGCTCATTTCTTGTGCGCAGACAGATAGACCAATTACACACGATCCGGTCGTAGCAAAACAAGGTGATACTTATTATTTATTTTGCACAGGTCCAGGAATTACAAGCTTTACTTCAAAAGATTTAAAAACTTGGACAAAGGCAAATCCTGTTTTTGCTGAACAACCAAAATGGGCAAAAGATGTGGCGCCAGGCTTCAATGGTCATATTTGGGCACCGGATATTACTTTTCATAATGGAATATATTATTTGTATTATTCGATTTCAGCTTTTGGAAAAAATACTTCAGGAATTGGATTGGTAACTAATGAAACCTTAAATCCAGATGACGAAAATTATAAATGGGAAGACCAAGGTATGGTTATTCAATCAGCACCAAATAGAGATTTATGGAATGCCATTGACCCAAACTTAATTTTTGACGAGGAAGGTACACCGTGGCTATCATTTGGATCGTTTTGGTCTGGTTTAAAAATTGTAAAATTAGAAGAAGATTTAAAAACTTTAGCACAACCACAAGAGTGGTATCCTATTGCAAGAAGAAATAGAAGTGCTGACATACCAGATGCCGACGCTGGAGATGCAGCAATAGAAGGCCCATTCATCTTTAAAAAAGGAGATTATTACTATCAGTTTTTATCATGGGATTATTGTTGTCGTGGAGAAGAAAGCACCTATAAGTTAGTCGTTGGTCGCGCAAAAGATGTCACAGGACCTTACGTGGACAAAGACGGTAAAAAATTAGTTGACGGAGGCGGAAGTCTCGTTATAGAAGGCAATAAAAACTGGTATGGCGTTGGTCATAATAGCGTTTTCACTTTTGATGGTAAGGACTACTCCTTTATGCACGGTTATGATGCTAGTGATAAAGGATTGCCAAAGCTAATCGTAAAAGAAGTGACATGGGTAGATGGTTGGCCAACCTTAGAACCAATGCAATAATTATGTCTAAATTCATTAATTAAAAATTAACAAAATGCTTAAACGTCTCGTTTTTCTTAGTATGCTATGTTTTTTGATAAACTATCAAGGAATCTCTCAAAATAACAAATCAATTTCTAATTCAGAGAAACGCGCTTTTTTTGTTGAAAGTTTAGTTCGTATTTGTGACCCTATTTTAACTAATCTAGCAAATGATAACTTAAAGTTAAATATGCCAGTTGAAAAAGCGGATAACCCTTATGATGGAAGAGAGGAGGTCGTTCATTTAGAAGCTGTAGGTAGAACCTTAGCAGGAATAGCGCCATGGTTAGAATTAGGACCAGACGAAACAATAGAAGGACAACTTAGAAAAAAGTATATTGATTTATCAGTAAAAGGTATTGCAAATGCCGTAAACCCAGAAGCTAAGGATTATCTGAATTTCACTGAATTAGGTCAACCTTTAGTTGACGCTGCATTTCTTGCTGAAGCCTTAGTTAGAGCACCGAACCAATTATGGGCAAATTTAGATAATTTGACACAGCAGCGCTTACTCAAAGAGTTCAAGAAAACAAGGACAATAGCGCCGTTTTACATGAACTGGTTATTATTTAGTGGCATGATTGAAGCTGCTATATTAAAGTTTGAGGGAGAGGCAGACATGATGCGAATTGAATATGCCTTAATGAAGCATGACGAATGGTATTTGGGTGATGGTATGTATGGCGATGGACCGGATTTTCATTGGGATTATTACAATAGTTTTGTAATTCAACCTATGATTTTAGACATTCTTGGGGTATTGAAAGAATATACAGATAAACTTGAATATTACCCTAATAAAGATAAATTTATAACCAATGCGCATCTTTTCTTCGAAAGAGCATCACGTTATGCGGCGATTCAAGAACGTTTAATTTCTCCAACAGGAACTTACCCAGCTATTGGACGTTCGTTAGCGTATAGATTTGGAGCATTTCAAGCGTTGTCGCAAATCGCTTTATTTCAAAAATTACCAGAGAACGTAAAACCAGCACAGGTTCGTGAAGCTTTATATACCGTTATCAAAAATCAATTATCTGCACCAGAGACATTTAATGAAGATGGGTGGTTGAATATTGGTTTTTATGGTCATCAAAGATCCATTGGAGAGCGTTATATCACTACTGGTAGTTTGTATTTATGTACTGTAGCTTTCCTTGTGCTCGGACTGCCTGCAGAAGCACCATTTTGGTTTGATCCTTCTGAAGAGTGGACACAGAAAAAAATATGGAGCGGAAAAGAAGCACCAATGGATCACGCCTATTATTCTAAAAGGAGTAAAAACTAAATCAATACTTATTTAACATGAAAAACTTTGGAGTAGCTTTCAGTATACTTTTAATTTCATTATTCCTATCCTGTAAAAATGAAGATAAATTATTAAAAACTATAAATAGTTGTTTACAACAAGCGGTAAACCAATATTCATATTTAAGTGAGCAGGTAGAACCTGGCGAATATCCAAGAAGTTTCGAGAATGACAGCTTAATAACTAGCGGTTCTGGTTGGTGGTGCAGTGGTTTTTATCCCGGGACTTTACTTTATTTAGACGAGGCTGTTGGAGCAACAGCATTGAAAAAAGAAGCGATTTCATTTTTAGATAATCTTGAACGTGAACAAACCAATACAGATACACACGATTTAGGCTTTATGATGTTTTGCAGTTTCGGAAATGCGAATCGCTTAGAATCTAATGAAGACTATCAAACCATATTAATGAATAGCGCTAAGTCTTTAGCAACACGTTATCATGATAAGGTTAAAGCAATTCGATCATGGAATAGTGAACCTTGGAATGATGCAGGGGAAGGTGATCTAGTAGTCATCATTGATAATATGATGAATCTTGAGTTATTGTTTTGGGCAACCGAACATAGTAATGACAGTACGTATTATGACATTGCAATCAATCATGCCGAAACCACTTTGAAAAATCATTTTAGAGAAGATAATAGTTCTTATCATCAACTTATTTATGATGAGGAAACCGGAAATGTAAAGGCTAAAATCACAAGACAAGGATTTGCTGACTCTTCAGCTTGGGCTCGTGGTCAGGCATGGGGATTATATGGTTATACGGTGATGTATAGAGTAACAAAGGATAAAAAATACTTGAATCAAGCCAATCGTATCGCCGATTTCATTCTAAACCATCCTAATCTTCCCAAAGATAAAGTTCCATACTGGGACTTTAATGCGCCTAAAATTCCTAATGCAAATAGAGATTCTTCAGCTGCTGCAATAATAGCTTCAGCACTTCTAGAATTAAGTGGTTATGTTCAAGACGAGAAAGCAGATATCTATCACAACAATGCTAAAGAAATATTGACTAGTCTATTATCACCAGAATACTTTACAGCTCATAAAGAAAACGGTGGTTTTCTTCTAAAACATGGCGTTGGCCATAGCCCTGCCAATAGTGAGGTGGACGTGCCTTTAAGCTACGGTGATTATTATTTAGTAGAAGCGATGTTGCGATTTAAAAATGGTAAATGAAATAAAGCTTTTAAAAAGTATAACTAATTAAGAAATAGTTTTTCATCGTTAATATAAAAAAAAGCGCTCTTATGAAAAAAAAGTCTATACTGATTTTACTTTTCCTATTTGTTACGGATTTAAACTTCGGACAAATCTTACAATCTAAGATTATAGATAACGGTGGAAGCGGTTACTATAAATCTGTAGCTGTTATAGAAGAAACACTACCAGATTTTGTGGTGTATCGTCCTTTAGATATTCTTAAAACAGTAAAAGAAGAAGGGAAGCTACCGGTAATAATTTGGGCCAATGGTGGCTGTATGGATTCTTCTATTCACCATGAAAGATTATTAACAGAAGTCGCTTCTCATGGTTATTTAATTATTGCTATAGGTAAACTACAAATGACCGTTGAAGAACGTGTGCATAAATCTACACCAGATAATGAGATGCTAAAAGCTATGGATTGGGTTTCTGCACAATCCAAAATAGAAAATAGTGATTACTTTAATACTATTGATTTAGATAAAATGGCTGTAGCTGGCATGTCTTGTGGTGGAGCACAAACATTGGGTATAGCAAGCGATAATAGAATTAAAACCTATATGATTTTTAATGCAGGTATGGGCGATATGACTATGGCAGGAGCCAGTAAAGAATCTTTAAAGTCATTGCACACTAGCATAATTTACTTGGTTGGAGGAGAAACTGATATAGCATACAACAATGCGCTTTTAGATTTTGAAAGAATAAACCATGTACCTGTTGCTTTTGCAAGTCATGAAAGTGCAGGTCATGGCGGTACTTTTGCCAAAGAGTTTGGAGGTTCTTATGCGAGTATGGCACTCGATTGGCTCGACTGGCGATTCAAAAGTAAAACTGAAAATGCTTCTATTTTTTTGAAGTCTGAATTAGATGGGTATCCTAAATGGACCATGAAAAGTAAAAATTTCCCAACCTCTAATATTGAAGATGATTTTGATAGTGAACAGTTTACAGCACCAAAATTAGAGTTTATTTGCGAGTTAAAAGTAACTATAGACCAACCCATCAATTTAGGCAAAACCTCTGAAGGTGAAAGAGTAGTTATTCCAATTACAGGCGGAATATTTGAAGGTCCTAAATTAAAAGGGACGGTTTTAAAAGGAGGTGCGGATTATCAATATGTAAATGGTGATGGAACACGTACACAATTAGATGCACAATATACTATCAAAACGAACGATGATATATTGATAAAAGTCAGAAATACGGGTTTAATTTATACACATGAAAACAATAATTCATCAGAAGTTTATTTCCGTGCAGCACCAAAATTTGCAGCACCTATAAACTCTAAATATGTCTGGTTGAACAATGCCATTTTTATTTGCAAGCCTGTAGGTAAAGAAGATTATATATCCATTCAAGTATGGAAAGTGCTTTGAGTGAACCGAATATGTAGGGATAAAAAAGAAACATTTATTGTCTTTGTCTATGCACATTCATAGAGATTGCAAGAAGACCAATCTACGTTGTGCACCTGTTTAAATAGAATTAGGATATTGTTTTAATCAATTCATTTCTAGTTTTTAAGAGATGAAATAAATATGTAAAAATAAACAAGTGTATAAATAACATTTATTATATTTGGAGTAGCTCGAAAAGTATTTGGATTAATAATTCAATAGATTCTAAAAAATTATACAGATGAAAAAAAACATATTATTACTATTAGGATTTGCTTTTCTAGCTGCAACATTTAGTGCTTTTTTACATTCTGGTTCAATCTTAGCAGTAGAAAATATAGCTGTGACATCCACTTAATATGGAAAAGTTAGGGGCTATATTGACAATGGGATATTCGCTTTTAAAGGTAAAGATTACATATTTATGTATGGTTATGATGCCAGTGATAAAGGATTACCAAAACTAATTGTAAAAGAAATGGCTTGGGTCAATGGTTGGCCAAGCGTCAAACCTTTGAATCAATACTTTATAAAATGAATAATAACAACCACTTAAATCTAAATATGAAGCGTGATCTTATAAAAATTATTATTGGATGTTTCTTTTTGGCATCTCTACTAAATGATTTGCATGCGCAGCAATTAGCAAAGATTAAAATTGATCCAGACAGGACGATTGGGGAAATAAGCCCATTGCTCTATGGTAATTTTGTTGAACATCTAGGCAGATGCGTATACGGGGGCATTTATGATCCTGAATCTCCCTTATCAGACGTAGATGGATTTCGTAAAGATGTATTTGAAGCGGCAAAAGATTTGAATGTTACTATTACACGTTATCCCGGTGGAAATTTTGTATCGAACTACCATTGGGAGGATGGTGTGGGGCCAACTAGGGTTCCTAGAATGGAACTGGCTTGGTCCCGATTAGAGACTAATCAATTTGGAACAAACGAATTTATGGACTTTGCCAAAAAGTTGGACACTGAACCTTATTTTGCCGTTAACATGGGAACAGGAACTATAGAGGAAGCTCAGCAATGGGTGGAGTATACCAATGTGAAAGGTGAATCGTATTATGCAAAATTAAGAGAAGAGCATGGTTATCCAGAACCACATAACATAAAGTACTGGAGTCTAGGTAATGAAATGGATGGCTTTTGGCAAATGGGACACTTGAATGCCGAAGATTACAGTAAAAAGGCTAGGGAAGCTGCCAAGTTAATGAAGTTGACAGACCCAAGCATTAAATTGATTGCCGCAGGATCATCAAATTACAGACCTTTCGCAGACCCAAATGAATGGAATGCTAAAATATTAAAAGAACTAAGAGATGTGGTTGATTATCTTGCTATCCATATGTATGTGGGGAATCCAGATGATAACTACTATAACTTTTTATCAACGCCTCAGGTCATGGAACAAAGAACTGAGCTAATTAAAGGGTTGATAAATGTTGAAATGCAAAAAGCCGATAGAGGGGAAAGAGACCCTATATACATTGCTTGGGACGAATACAACGTATGGTATAGAGCAAGAAGAGGGCCATCTTCAAGAGGAGAAAGAGCCTTGGAAGAAAAATATAATCTTGAAGATGCGCTTGTAATTGCAGGTTTCTTAAATGGATTCATTAGAAATGCAGATGTGGTAAAAATGGCTAATATGGCCCAATTGGTTAATGTTATTGGCCCTATGTTTACCAATGAAAACGATATGTTCAAACAGACCATTTATTTTCCGCTGCAATTATTTTCTCAAAATATGCATGGCACATCCTTAGATGTGTATGTGGAATGTGACACTTATGATACTGAAGAATTCAACATAGGTCTTGGTGAACAAACAACTCAGCAAAGTGACGTGCCCTATCTGGATGTTTCCGTGGCCATGAATGGAGACGAAATCGTTATTTCAGTAGTGAACAGGCATCTCACAGAAAGTATTTCAACAGATATCATCTTACAAGAAGGTTCATTTAAAGGAGATTTTAAAGTCATGGAAGTCAATGGGCCAGATATAAAATCACAAAATACTTTCGGAAAAGAAATTGTAAATACAAAGAAGAAAGAGAAAGTACAACCAAGAAATAACAAGCTTAAATATTCATTTCCTCCTCATTCTTATACAATGATAAAGGGTAGGTTTTTGGAATAAAAATATTAGAAGGTATAGTAATAATCTATAAAGGGGAAATTTAACCAAATTAATGTAAATACAGCTTTAATCATTATCAACTAAAACTTATAACCATGAAACAAATCAGATGTATCACCACGACATTGTTGTTTAGTGCTTTCATTTCTTTTTGCTTTGGTCAAAAAAACAAAGGTTCTATTTTGGCTGGTGAGAATATTGCTGTGACTTCAACCAAATACGGAAAAGTACGTGGTTATATTGATGATGGAATTTTTGCGTTCAAAGGAATTCCTTATGCAAAAGCTGATAGATTTATGCCTCCGCAACCTCCAGATTCATGGGAGGAAACCCGCCAGTGTCAAATTTTTGGTCCACAGGCCATGCAACCCACTGCTCAAAATTGGGAGGGCCAAAGTGAATTCAATTTTGGTTTTCTTTTTAACAGGGAGCCTATGGATGAGAAAGAATCTTTTGTTTTAAATGTTTGGAGCAAAGGCATTAACGATGGAAAAAAACGTCCGGTTTGGGTTTGGATTCATGGTGGCGGTTATTTCGCAGGGTCTGCCAACCAACTTCCTTTTTTTGATGGACGTCCAATGGCAGAAAAAGGTGATATCGTAGTGGTTTCTATTAATCATAGACTGAACGCTCTTGGCTATGTTGACTTGAGCTTTCTTGGTGATAAATATTCCGATTCAGTAAATCTTGGAATGCAGGATATTGTAGCGGCTTTGGAATGGGTGCGCGATAACATTTCAAATTTTGGTGGAGACCCTAATACAGTTACCATCAACGGGCAGTCTGGTGGTGGCGGAAAAGTTTCTACGCTTATGGCTATGCCCTCTGCTGCTGGTTTGTTCAAAAGGGCGATAGTACAAAGTGGATCTACCGTGAAGCTTCAACCTCAAGAGAACGCTACGGCATTTGGTAAGGCATATGCGGCTGCACTTGGCGTAACTTCCAATAATACTGAAAAGCTAAATGAGTTTTCTTATGAAGAACTGCTTGAAGCTGGAAGTGTTGCGACGAGAGTATTAAATTCAACTGAACAAAAATCATCAGGACAAAACTTCAGAATTGGTTACAGTCCAACCGTAGACGGAAAATATGTGGTTCAAAATCCTTTCGATCCTGAACCAGCACCATTTGCTAAAGATGTAGCAATGCTAATTGGAAGTGACTTAAATGAGTTTACATATTTCAATCGAAATCTCATTACAAAAAAGACTCTAAGTGAAGTGCGCGAAATTATTGGCGAACGTTTTGGCAGTGAAAACGTGGATAAATACATTTCGCTTTATAAAAAGGCATATCCAAATTCTACCGAACCACACGAAATGCTAGGATTTGATATCTTTTTTAGATCTGGAGTATTAAAACAGGCAGCAGCTAAAAATAATCAAGGAGGCGCTCCTGCTTACACCTATTTATTTACTTGGAAATCACCTGTAAATGATGGCAGTCTAGGTGCTTGTCATGGTATGGAGCTTCCTTTTATGTTTAATAATATCGAAATGGCACGCACTATGACAGGAGGCACCAAAGAAGCCTATAGTCTGGCCGATAAAATCAGTTCGGCGTGGATAAATTTCGTTAAAACGGGTAACCCAAATACCAAAAACCTACCTAAATGGGAACCATATACATCAGATGGCGGAGCCACAATGAAATTTGATAACAATTGCAAAATAATTTATAACCATGATATGGAACTCATTGAATTTCTCAGTGCGTTTCCGTCCACTAAATTATTTTGAAAACATTACTAAACCAATATCATCTTAGCGTCATGAAAATTAAAAAACGATTTAAAACTATACTATTATTATTGTGTTGTATACCAGCCACTGCACTAATAATTATGTCGGTAGCAACGGTAGATCAAAATAATATTCCACCAAGACCTGAAGGACCCTGTGATATATATGCCGAAGATGCTTGCCCATGCGTTGCTGCTCACAGCACTACACGAGCATTATATGCAGATTATAATGGACCACTTTATCAAGTGATGCGCAAGTCAGATGGTAAGACCTTAGATATTGGTGTAGTGCAACCAAGTGAAGGAGATCCTGGTGGATATGCAGATGCAGCAGCGCAGGATGAATTTTGTTCGGACACCTATTGTTGGATTAGTAAACTCTATGACCAGTCGGGAATGGAAAATCATTTAGAACAAGCACCCCGCGGAGCCTTTATAGGGCCGGCTATGGGTGGTTTTAATAATGTGCCAATGGCAGATATGGCTCCCGTTACCTTAATGGGGCACAAGGTGTATGGTATTTTTATTGCTCCAGATATGGGGCTTCGTTGGAACGACCCAAAGGGAACAGCTGTAGACGACCAAGCGGAAGGACAATACTGGGTAATTAACGGTCACCATTTTAATGATGGCTGCTGCTTTAATTATGGCAATGTAGAAACAGATAGCCGTGATGATGGTGATGGTACTATGGAATCTACCTATTATGGCAATGCTAAATTTTGGTATTACGGACAAGGAGGAGGTCCTTGGATTATGACAGACCAAGAAAATAACTTGGTAGGCTGTGTTAATCCAGACCCCAATGATAAATTTTGTCAGGATCTTCCTAGTGTTTCATGGCGCTTTGTAACTGCGACAGCAGACGGAAAACCAGGTCATTGGAGGTCTATGGGGGCTGATGCTCAAGGAGGGGATTTATATACCATGTACGATGGAGGACGTATTATCAACGAAAAATTCGCAGGTAATAAAAGTAGTTACGACCCGATGCGTAAACAGGGAGCTATTGTACTGGGTAATGGTGGTGATAACAATAACTATTCTCAAGGTACATTTTATGAAGCTGCAATGACTGCAGCCGGCACATACCCTTCCGCAGAAACCAATCAAAAGATACAGGCGAATATTGTTAAAGCTGGTTATGCTGTGGCACAAGTAAGCATTGCGCCTTCTTCTGCTACAGATACACCACCCGGATTGCAAACTTTTGCTCCAAACACGTCTCAAAGCACAACAGTCACATTTAAAAATACCACGCAAACTGCAGTTAATAATCTTCAAATGAGTATCGATGTTCCCAAAAATTGGAAAGCAGTTGTGTTGGGTACAGATGATACAGTAAAAAAATATACTGAGCCAATTCAATCAGGTGAAACTGTAAGTGTGGTGTTTAATGTAAAATCAGGTTCTAAAACACTTAATAGCGATATTATTGGTATTGCTAAATGGACAAATGCTGCAAATGGTATGTCTCAAACAGAGACCGCTATTGAGAAAGTACGTAATGTAAATCCTATTAAAATCAATGAATTTGCTATTGGAAGCGGTGAAAATCTGACTAATACATTTATTGAACTTTATAATGCTGGAGAAAATGAAGTCGATATTTCAAATTGGTCGTTAACACAACACCAAGCAGAATTACCCATTTTTTCATCTATTGAAATTCCTGAAGGCACTAAACTTGCTGCAAACGATTATTACCTTTTAGGTTTATCAACTTCAGGGTTGGAAGTACATGCAGCTATTGGTGAAACCGAAATATATGTGAGAAGCATAAATGGTATATCGGTAGGTGATGAAATTGTAATCGGTACAGGAACAAATAAAGAAACCAGAAAAATTACATCTATTTCAAATCCACCTAAAAAAGTAGAACCTGAAGCAACCACAGATTTTTGGTCGACATATGGCTATCGTCGACCATTGGATCCAGGAACACCAACAACCGTTTGGCAACCCTTACCAGAAGGACCGGTAATTACCATTCCAAAAGGATCAAATAGCATACCTGTTGAAAGTATTGACAATTTTGAAGTGGGACAGAAAATGGCCATAGGCTATGGCGCCACATATCCTGCAGTAGCACGCGATATTGAAAAATATGAAGTAGTAACTGTAACTGATGTAGGAAAACGTGGTACGCAAGCTTGGTTGTCTGTAGATGCAAAAGTAGGTGATGCCAACATCAAAGTATCCTCTGTAAAAGACATATCTGTGGGAGATAAAATAAGATTGGACATTGATAGTGAAGGGCATGGAATTGAGTGGGTTACAGTAACTAAAGTTGGGACAGCCTCATCACGAAATAGTTTTAATGGACCATTAACCAGAGAAGATGATGATGTAGGAACGGGACTTGATTTGGCAGAGCCATTAAAATTTAACCATTCCTATAATATGCCGTTTAGTGTTTGGGGCACAGGTATCAGTTTTGAACCAGCTACTAAATTCGAACACTCAAGCAATGAACCTGTACTGCCACTCTGCTTTGCAATATCACTTGATAAGCCTTTGTCTAAAGCACACGCTATCAGTGATGTAATTATGAATGCAAAAGTTAAAACTACAGGGTATCAAGGTTCGGTTGAACCAGACCAGTGGTTTGGTGGTCCGGCACTTTCATTTGTAGCTGGAAATATGGTTTTGCGCAATGCTGAAGGCAATGTGGTTGATGGGCTTAATTACGGAGAAATAGTTGATCCATGGGCTTCTGAGGGTTATCATGCCATATCTGGAGCTGGTGAATTGGGTTGTTTTACGGAATCACCTGCCGTTAGAGGTGGAACAAGTCGAAGAAATACAACACCTTCCAACTTACCAATGAGAAGTGTTGGGCGTTATCCTGATGGAACCGATAATGACAGCAACTGTAATGATTTTAAACTGCATAGTACAGTATCACTTACATTGCCTTCTAAAGCTAGAAGCAATAATATAAAGGTGAGCAGTGTCGCTGAATTTAGAATTGGGCAAAAAGTCGTTGTTGGAATCGATGATTATGAAATAGCCAAAATAACTTTAATTGGTTCGGCTGGCGGAACATTGATAAACGCTAAAGTTAAAGCGGGAGATACCATTATTCCTGTAGAAAGTATAGAAGGGTTCAAAGAGGGTCAGGAAATTACAATAGGTAACGATTCAAATAAAGAAACTGTAATTATTAAATCAACTACCGACTATCTTAGATTTTGGTGGAGAAGAAGAACAGATGATGGTCCACAAACTTTTGTGACGGTCGCTAAACCTGTTTCTAAGAAGCATAGTGTCGGCGAAGAAGCTGTTGGTTCTGGAATTACGTTTTCCAGACCTTTATCAAGAGTATATAAATCAGGAGATCAAGTATCAAGTGGAACACCAACACCTGGCTCACCGAATCAATATCTAATAGAGTAAAAAGTCGTCTTAAAACATTTCACCCTAATAATTTAATTATGAGAAAAATATATCAATCAATTGGAGTTATGATGCTCTTGGTGTTGACAATAATGGCTTGTGCTCAGAAAACAGAAAAGGAAGCGAATACAACTGAAGACGAAAGCCTTACTTCCGACTTTAAAACAATCACAGTTACAAAGGATATCCCTTACCGTGAAGGTGAAAGCGATAGTTGGAAACTAGATTTGGCAATGCCAGCTAATTTCGGAAGCGAATTGCGTCCTGCGCTAGTAATTGTACATGGTGGAGGATGGCGTTTCGGCTCAAAATCGGTTGATGTTTATCAAAAAATGATGGTTGCCTATGCGCAAAAAGGCTACGTAACTATTAACGTTGAATATAGATTGACTGATGAAGCAGAATTCCCAGCATGTATAGAAGATGTAAAATGTGCCGTACGATGGCTGCGTGCCCACGCCAAAGAATTGAATGTTGATCCAAATCGTATTGGAAGTTATGGCCATTCTGCAGGAGCACATTTGTCAATGATGCTTGCAATGACCGATAAATCTGATGGATTAGAAGGTGATGGTGGCTGGGATGAATACTCAAGTAAGGTAACTGTAGCTGGTGCTGGTTCACCACCAACAGAACTAGGACGAGATGTTCCTATGGCAAAAAAAGAATGGTGGCCAATTGGGTATATTGGTTCAGATCACCCGCCAATGTTTTTAATTCAAGGCGCTAAGGATCCAGTTGTGTTACCAGAAAGAACACGCGACTTCGTCGAAAAAATGAAAGCTGCAGGAACTACAAATCTTGAATATCTAGAAATGGAAGGAGATCATGGTATTGCTTATAATGGACAACTAGAGATCACTGATCCTGCTTTGGAAAAGTTTTTTGACAAGCATTTGAAACCGTAAAAACAAGTTACAATGAAACTGAAACATACGTTACGTTTTGTATTACTACTATGTAGTACATTTTCTTTTGCACAAGGAAACTGGAAACCTGATGATTCAAAAGGATTTACTGCACATGATCCTGTTATGATAAAACAAGACAGTACATTCTATTTATTTACAACAGGTGGTGGTATGGAAAAGAGTACTGATCTTAAAAACTGGGAACGATTAAAACCTGTGCCTAGTCAATTAGATTGGGTAACTGAAGATATTATCCCAGGTTATCGTGGTCGTGGCTATTGGGCACCAGATATTCAGTATTTAGATGGTACTTATTATTTATATTATTCTCCATCAGCATTCGCTAAAAATACTTCAGCAATTGGCGTGATGACTAATAAAACATTGGATCAAAATAGTAAAGATTATAAATGGGAAGATCATGGTATGATTCTGCAATCCATTCCAGGACGTGATTTTTGGAACGCCATAGATGCTAATGTTTATTTTGACAGGAAATGGGGTGGAGAGGTCTCAGGTTGGTTGTCCTTTGGCTCTTTTTGGGGAGGTCTTAAACTCGTAAAATTAGATTCTACCATGACAGCCTTAGCTGAACCACAAGAGTGGTACACCATTGCTAAGCAAGAAAGAACTTTTGGAATGCCAGATACAGATCCAGGTGATGGTACAATCGAAGCACCATTTATTTACAAAAGACATCAATATTATTATTTGTTTATATCAACAGATTATTGTTGTAGAGGATTGGATAGCACCTATCAAACTTTAGTAGGTCGTTCACGTAACATAGAAGGTCCATATTTTGATAAAGACGGTGTGCCTCTTTACGCAGGTGGAGGCACTTTTGTGGCAGGGGAAACAGAGGAGTATGCTGGTATTGGTCATTGTGCTGTATATGATTTTGATGGACAATCCTATTTTGTTGCACATGGTTACGACAAGGATGATAAAGGACGTTCAAAATTAGTAATTAAAGAAATTGAATGGGATAGAGCCGAATGGCCTACGGTAAAATTTTAAAGAATAAAAATGGATAAATTAAATATTATTTTGTTGTTAGTGGTATCCGTTTTTATTGGATGTAAAAACTCAAACAATCAACAACCAGAAACACCTCAAAGCTTTAACAAGAATGTTGATTTAAATAAGCTTGATATTAATAAAGATGAAATCGCAGATATCGATTCTTTGTTGCAGTCCTATATTGATACTAAGAAAATAAATGGAGCAACTGCTTTTGTTGCCAAAGGCGGTAATGTCATTTATAATAAAGCATTTGGATTAAAGGATATTGAAAATAATATTCCTGCTTCAGTTGGTGATTACTATGTGCTGTTTTCGCAAACAAAAGCTATTACAACAGTTGCGTTTATGACGCTAGTTGATAAAGGGTTAGTCGCTGTAGATGATCCAGTTTCAAAATATTTTCCTGAAATTCCTGATCAAGTGGTTACTAAAGTAAATGAAGATGGAACTTACGAAACACGTTCTGTTAAAACATCAATGACCTTTGCGCACTTAATGTCACATTCTTCAGGTTTAAATGCAGGTTTGGTAAATGAAATCCGAAAAAAAGAAAACAGAAAAAGTACCGATTTAAGTGAATTCGGGAAGATCGATTCAACTGAAACGTATACTGGACAACGTAGTTTTGGAGGTAATCCAGATTCAAAATATTTAGAAGATGAAATGGTGGATTTAGTGAGATACCCACTTGGTTTCGATCCAGGTTCAGAATGGAATTACCACGTCAGTACTAACATGTTGGCTTATATGGTCGAGCGTATTTCAGGTAAACCCTTACAAGAATACGTGAAAGAAACTATCCTAGAACCTTTAGGAATGAAACATACGGATTGGTATTATCAACCTGCTCAACTATCTAAATTTGTAAAACCTTACAGCGCAGTTGATGGAAAATTAGAACCAGGTTCAACAATGTTCGCAGAAGGTGCAGTTAGCAGTCAACAAACTTATGCCGAAGGCGCTATTGGATTAAATGGTCCGATAGAGGATTATGCAAAATTCTGTCAAATGTTACTGAATAAAGGGGAGTTTAATGGCAATCGTATCCTTAAACCTGAAACTATTGCTCAAATGACCACTATAAATCGTTTGCCAGAGGTAAATTCTGGTGGACCAAGTTTTCAATTCGGATTAGGATTTCAACTAGCCAACGAAAAAAATAAGCATATCAAAAAAGTTTCAAACTCAGCATTTTGGTGGGGCGGAATGATGGGAACTGAATATATCATTGATCCTGAAAACGATTTGATTGCCTTATTTTATATCAACATGTATAAAAGAGACGATTTATACGCGCAATATTTAGAAGAAGTGTATGATGTGTTAGAAACACCGAAAACAAATTAAAAAATGAATTTTAGTAAACTAAAAATAATATATCTGTTTTTGGTGATGAGCTTGATTGGTTGTCAATCAGAGAAAAAGGAAATTTCTAAAGATGAACAACAAAAAACTGGCTATCAAATTGAACCTGTAGATATTCAAAATGTTAAAGTAACAGACGATTTTTGGTTGCCAATTATCAAACGTGTTCAAGAAAAAACCATTGAATACGCCATTGCCAAATGTGAAGAAGAAGGTCGTTTAGATAATTTTTTAATTGCTGGTGGAGAAATGGAAGGCAAAGTAAGGGGAGCTATGCCTTTTGACGATACCGATGTTTATAAAATTATTGAAGGCGCATCAAACTCTTTAATAAGCGCACCAAATAAAGAGTTGGAAATTGTTTTAGATTCTCTGGTTAATATCATAAAAGTTGGACAAGAAGCAGACGGTTATTTAACCACATGGCGAACTATAAATCCTGCAGAGCCACCAGCACCTTGGGTTGAGGTTAAAGAAGGGAAACGTTGGGAAGCGTTATTTATGAGTCACGAATTGTATAACGCAGGCCATTTATACGAAGCTGCAGCAGTACATTACAAAGCAACTGGAAAACGTAATTTTTTAGATATCGCATTAAAAAATGCCGATTTAATGGTGAAGACTTTTGGTGAAGGCGAGCATAAAATTTCAGCAGTTCCAGGTCATCAAATCATTGAAACAGGTTTGATAAAACTCTATCAAATTACAGATAAAGAAGAATACATCAATCTTGCTAAATACTTTTTAGATAATCGCGGAAATCCTGATAACCATAAATTATTCGGACCTTATTCTCAAGACCATATTCCAGTAGTTAATCAGGATGAAGTCGTTGGTCATTCCGTAAGAGCTGTGTATATGTATGCAGCTATGACAGATATTGCAGCCATTCAAAATGATAGTTTATACGAGTCAGCAGTGACCAAACTTTGGGATAATATGGTTTCCAAAAAAATGTATATCACTGGTGGAATTGGAGCCAAACACGAAGGCGAACAATTTGGAGCCAATTACGAGCTACCTAACCTAACCGCATACAATGAAACTTGCGCAGCAATTGGTGGTGTCTATTGGAATCACAGATTACACAATTTGTATGGCGATGTTAAATATTTTGATATCATTGAACGCACTTTATACAATGGATTAATTTCTGGTTTATCTTTAGATGGCACTAACTTTTTCTATCCCAATGCGTTGGAGTCTGATGGTGTCTACAAATCCAATCGTGGTTCCTGCACGCGTCAAGCTTGGTTTGATTGTTCTTGTTGTCCAACAAACGTCATCCGTTTTGTACCATCAATTCCTGGTTTAATGTATTCCAAAGGAAACAATGCAGTGTATGTAAATTTATATGCGTCAAGTCATGCCAATATCGATTTAAAGGGAAAAGCAGTAAAAGTCAGTCAAGAAACATCATACCCTTGGAATGGTAAAATACAAATGACAGTCGAAGCAGATTCAGAAATTACAATGAAATTTCGAGTTCCTGCTTGGAGTAGAAACGAAGTATTACCAAGTGACTTATACGCCTACGCAGATACTTACAATTCACAACCAACTTTAACAATTAATGGTAAAAAAATAGACACTTCAATTAAAGACGGGTATTTCGAAGTGACCAGAAACTGGAGTTCAGACGATAAAATTGAAATCCATTTTCCAATGGAAGTGCGAACTGTAAAAGCCAACGAAAAAGTAGAAGAAGATAGAGGTAAATTGTCTATAGAATATGGTCCAATTGTTTATGCGGTAGAAGAAGTGGATAATCCTAAATTTGATGAGATTTTGATATCGCCAAATGATAAGTTTACTGTTCAAAAAGAAGATATTTTAATAGGTGTAAACACCATTATAAATCAAAAACTAAAAGCTATACCATATTACGCTTGGTCAAATCGAGGTGTAGGTAAAATGAAGGTTTGGATAGAAAGCGAATAGTAATTTAGTAAAAATAAAAATTATGTCAGTCATCAAGTTAATTTCAAAAAGAGTATTGTTAGTTGGACTAATTATTTTTCAATTAAATAGCCTTGCTCAAGAAAAGCCTTTAGAAATAAACATAGATGCGAATCAAGAAATAGGTGAGATGAAACCAATATGGGCTTGGTGGGGTTATGACGAGCCTAATTATACCTATATGAAAGACGGTAAAAAACTACTTTCAGAAATTGCTGATTTAAGTCCTGTCCCAGTATTTGTGCGTGCACATAGTTTGTTGGTTACTGGCGAAGGAACTCACGGACTAAAATGGGGTTCAACAAATGCTTATACCGAAGATGAAAACGGAAATCCTATTTACGACTGGACCATCGTCGACAAAATTTTTGATACTTATATTGAAAGACGAATGAAGCCTTTTGCACAAATTGGTTTTATGCCAGAAGCTTTATCTGCAAAACCTAAACCATATCGTCATTACTGGAAACCTGGTGCGAAATATGAAGATATTTATACTGGATGGGCTTATCCACCAAAAGATTATGAGAAATGGGCAGAATTGGTCTATCAATGGGTAACCCATTGTGTGGAACGCTATGGTAAGGAAGAGGTTGAAAGCTGGTATTGGGAGTTATGGAACGAGCCAAATATTGGTTACTGGCAGGGCACTACCGAGGAGTACATAAAACTTTACGATTATAGTGCAGACGCCGTAAAAAGAGCACTGCCAACGGCAAAAATGGGCGGACCAGAAACAACAGGTCCTAGATGGGATGTAGCCGAAGAATTTTTACGAAAATTTTTAGACCACGTTAAAAGCGGTAAAAACTATGTCACAGGAGAAATAGGCTCACCACTCGATTTTATAACCTTCCACGCCAAAGGAAGTCCTAAAGTAGTTGACGATATGGTTCAAATGAATATGGGTGCACAGTTGAGTGATATTAGCAAAGGCTTTGAAATTGTGGCTTCTTATCCAGAATTCAAGGATTTACCAATTATTATTGGCGAATCAGACCCAGAAGGTTGTGCCGCCTGTTCCGAAGCAGATTATCCACATAATGCTTATCGAAATGGCACTATGTACGCTAGTTATACGGCGGCTTCATTTGCCAGAAAATATGAACTTGCTGATCATTATGGTGTGAATTTACTAGGCGCCGTTACTTGGGGTTTCGAGTTTGAAAACCAACCTTGGTATGCTGGTTTTAGAGATATGGCAACCAATGGTGTAGATAAACCAGTTTTGAATGTGTTTAGGATGTTTGGTATGATGGAAGGTAACAGGATTAAAGTAAATCAGGAAAATCTGGACTATAGTTTTATAAAAGTTAGGAATGAAAGTGTAAGAGGTAAATCGCCTGATATTAATGCCTTGGCTTCAAAATCAGAAAATTCAATATCGATTATGGTTTGGAATTACCACGACGATAATGATTTGGATGTACCGTCTTCTCTAGTGAATTTAATTATCAACAATATCCCGTCAGAAAAAGTTTTTATGAATCATTACAGAGTCGACCAAGAGTTGAGTAACTCATATACGCTTTGGAAAGAAATGGGATCACCTCAAAAGCCAACTAAAATTCAAATAGAAAATCTTGAAAAAGCAGGACAATTACAATTATACACATCACCCAAATGGAAGAAAATGAATAACGGAAAAACGACTATTGAATTAGATCTGCCTAGACAGGCAATTTCATTAATAAAGCTAACTTGGTGATATATATTAATAATCAACTAAATAACAGAAGTGATTGTCACTTAACTGTTGAATTTATAAATACAGAAATATGAAATCAGAACAACAAAAGTTAAGTGTACTTGAAAAAATTGGATACGGCTCGGGAGATGCAGCGGTAAACGTTGTAATCTCTTCAATGTTTTTAATTATAACCTTCTTTTATACCGATGTTTTTGGGTTAAAAGCAACAGATATGGCGTTGATGTTTCTCTTGGTTAGATTAATAGACGCTATTACTGATCCGTTGATGGGTTTAATAACCGATAAATTCACAACAAAATGGGGTCGCTATAGACATTATTTTCTCTTTTTATCTATACCCTTTGGTATTTCTGTATTCTTAACATTTGCCACACCAGACTTTGATTATACTGGCAAGTTAATCTACGCGTACATTACCTATATTTTTGTAACCATTATGTTTACGTCGGTAACCATTCCGTATATTTCTTTAATAAGCGTATTAACGAGTGATCCAAAAGAAAAATTATCTGCTAATGGATACCGTTTGTTTTTTGCAAAGATCGCCGCTTTCTTAGTATCGATTGTTGTTCCAATTTTAGCCGAAAAATTAGGTAAAAATGATTTGGCAAAAGGCTATCAACTAGCTATGGGAATCATGGCATTTTTAGGAACCGCTTTATTGCTGTTTAGTTTCTTTACAACAAAAGAGCGTGTTGAGCATAAAATAGATGATAAGTCTTTACTGGAACAATTCAAACTTTTGATTAAAAACGGACAATGGACGTTGTTATTTGGTGTGTGTTTTACAGGAACAGTCGGTTATGTAATCCGTGGTTCTGTAGCAATTTTTTATGCGAAATATTTCCTTGGTGGTGACGCTACTGTACAGTCAACATTTTTAGGAACTGGCGTTATTGCTGCCATTTTAGCCATGCCAGCTTCAACATTAATCACCAAACATTATTGTAAAGTAAAGTTGTTTAAATACACGCAGTTAGCAGTTGGAGCCATTAGTTTAATCATGTTTTTGGTGGTAAAACCTGGCGATTTAATTTTAGCTTATGTGCTATATTTTATCTTGTCTTTTGTGGTCGATTTACACGCGCCAGTTTTCTGGTCAGCAATTGCAGAAGCTGTAGATTATGGACATGCCGAGTCTGGAAAGCGTGTTTCAGGATTGTCTTTTGGAGGTATCTCTTTTGCACAAAAATTTGGGATGGGTATTGCAGGAGCTGCAGTTGGTTATTTGCTGGATTACTTTGGTTATATCCCAGATACAGTTCAAAGTGAAACTGCATTACTCGGTTTAGCCTTAATGTTAACCATTATTCCTGGAGTTTTCCATGTGATTATGGGATTATTAATGTTCCGCTACAAAATCACCGATTCATATTATGAAGTTATTAAAGCAAAATTAAATATCTAATATGGACACGACTAGATCAAATAAACCAGTAGTTGAGCAACGCGCAGATCCTTTTATTTATAAGCATACAGACGGTTATTATTATTTTACGGGTTCAGTACCAACTTTTGATAGAATTGAAATAAGAAGAGCAAAAACTATTAATGAATTACAAAATACCAAAACTTTCGATGTTTGGCATAAACATGAGACAGGACCTATGAGTCGACATATCTGGGCGCCTGAAATTCATTATTTAGATGGAAAGTGGTATGTGTATTTTGCAGCAAGTGAAGAAGATGACATCTGGAAATTAAGACCATACGTTTTAGAGTGTACAGGTCAGAACCCTTTACAAGACCAATGGATTGAACTTGGACAAATGCAACCAGCAGATGGCGATAATAAATCGTTTATTGATTTTTCATTAGATGGAACGGTATTCGAAAATGAAGGGAAAAGATATTTCTGTTGGGCAGAAAAAACCGGTGGACAATTTGCAGCGTCCAATTTGTATCTAGCAGAAATGGAATCACCAATCAAACTAAAAACAACGCAGTTTATGCTTACCACGCCAGATTATGATTGGGAGCGTATTGATTTTTGGGTGAATGAAGGTCCGGCTGTCATTAAAAATGGCGGAAAGATTTACATCACATTTTCAGCAAGTGCAACAGGAGCCTGCTATTGTATGGGACTTATGGAAGCCGATGAAAATACCGATTTGTTAGATAGAAATTCTTGGAAAAAATCAAGATATCCAGTTTTAGAAACGGACTATGAAAAGAAAATTTTTGGTCCAGGTCACAACAGTTTTACAGTAGATGAAAATGGAAATCCAATAAGTATTTATCACGCCAGAGATTATGAAAAAGCAATTGGTGACCCTTCTGTTGTTCCACAGAGTGATAAAAGGCCTATAGATGAGATTATTGCAGATCCTTTATATGACCCAAACCGTCATGCCAGAATGATGGAAGTAAAGTTTGACAACAACGGAACACCAATTTTTAAATATTATTAAATATGAAACAGCCATTTTTTAAATACATAATTTTAATAAGTTTAGCATTAGTTGCTATTTTTTCTTGTAAGGAAAATAGTGAAGAAGGGGCAATTTCTGATGCTAATTCAATAACTAATAAAACTGCAAACTTAGTATTGGATTTAAATGATACAGGTATAAAAATCCAGCCAACGATGTATGGTATTTTCTTTGAAGATATTAACTTTTCAGCCGACGGAGGATTGTATGCAGAACTGATAAAGAATAGATCTTTTGAATTCCCAGATGCAAAGATGGGATGGAGGCAGCCAAACAGTACAAGACCATCCTTAAACGGTAATTCCGGTTTTGCTAAAATTACCAACTATGTTTCGCCAGATGGAGGAAATAAAAAGTACAGTCATACTGTTGTTCATAATGATAAAAATTACCAATTAATTAATGAAGGTTTTCGTGGTATTGGATTGCATGGAGGCAAAAAGTATGATCTCTCTGTTATGATGGCGCATAATGAAGGTATTGAAAAAGTCAATTTTTCATTAGTGGATAGCACCGGAATCGTTATTTCAGAAACTAATTTTAAACCTACAAACGGAGAATGGGAAACGTATGAAGCCATTTTAGAACCAAGTCGAACAGAGGCTAAAGCCATGTTAAAAATTACCTTTGAAGGTAAAGGAAGTGTCGATATGGATATGATTTCCCTGTTTCCCCAAAATACTTGGAAAGGGAGAAAGCAGGGATTGCGAAAAGATTTAGTTGAACTATTAGATGATTTAGAACCAGGATTTCTTCGTTTTCCAGGCGGATGTATAGTAGAAGGGCGTAGTTTGGCACAACGCTATAAATGGCAAAAAACAGTCGGTCCACCAAAAGAACGTGAATTACTAATTAATAGATGGAATAATCTATTCGACCGTAGACCCGCTCACGATTACTATCAAAGTTTTGGTTTGGGGTTCTTTGAGTATTTTCAATTGTCCGAGGATTTGGGTGCGGAGCCTATACCAATTTTAGGCTGTGGTATGGCATGCCAATTTAATACGGGCGAATTAGTGCCATTGGAAAATTTAGACCCTTATGTTCAGGAAGCGCTAGATTTAGTTGAATTTGCGAATGGGGATATTTCCACGTCTTGGGGAAAATTAAGAGCAGAAATGGGACACCCTGAGCCTTTTAACTTGAAGTATTTAGGTATTGGAAACGAACAATGGGGTCCAGAGTATTTTGAACGCTATGAAATTTTTGCAAAAGCCATTAGTGAAAAATATCCTGATCTTATTTTGGTATCAACACCTGGTCCTTTTCCAGATGGTGATATGTTCGAATATGGATGGGAACAACTAAAGAAATTAGACGCCCCTCTAGCAGATGAGCACTACTATAGACCACCAGAATGGTTTAAGGCTAATGCTGACCGTTATGATAGTTATGATCGTAAAGGTACTAAAGTATTTGCTGGGGAGTATGCGGCACATCCAAAAGGTGTTGAAAATGGACCTAAAGAAAATAATTGGGACGCTGCGTTGTCTGAAGCTGCTTTTATGACAGGTTTAGAGCGCAATGCAGATGTTGTTCATTTAACAGCTTATGCACCTTTAATGGCTCATGAAGAAGGATGGCAATGGGCGCCAGATCTTATTTGGTTTAATAATTTGGAAGCTTACGTAACGCCTAATTATTATGTTCAAAAATTATTTTCTAACAATGCCGGTACCGACCTTTTAAAGATTACTGAAAATGGTAAACCATTGATTGGTCAAAATGAACTATATGTTTCTGCAGTAAAAGACGAAAATACCAACGAACTAATTATAAAAGCAGTTAACATAAGTACTGAAAACCAAAAAGTTGTTGTTGTTCCAAATGGGGGAACCTTTATTGGAAAGGGAACAATAATAAAATTGAGTCATCAAGTTTTATCAACTACTAATTCTTTTGAAAGCCCCAATAGTATTGATATTTCAATATCAAATTTTGGATTAACTAATGGGGAAATTCAAATTGAATTAGGAGCTCAATCGTTTAATGTTATACAGTTAAAAAAATAAGTGTTTAGATTACACTTGTTTAGAAAAATTACTTATATTTGTTTTTAGCTAATACAGATAAACTATGAAAAAATATGTAATAGGACTTGATTATGGCTCAGATTCTGTTAGGGCGGTTTTAATAGATACACACAACGGAGCCGAATTGGCATCCGAAGTGTTTTGGTATCCGAGATGGAAAGATCAGAAATATTGTAATGCTAGTATTAATCAGTTTAGACAACATCCTTTAGACCATATTGAAGGATTAGAGCATACCGTAACATCAGTGATTTCTCAAAGTGGCGTGTTGCCAGAATCTGTTGTTAGTATTTGCATAGATACTACGGGTTCTTCGCCTTTACCATTAAATAAAGAAGGTGTGCCATTAGGCTTGGTTGATGGTTTTAAAGACAACCCAAACGCTTTAATGGTACTTTGGAAAGACCATACAGCAGTTAAAGAAGCTAATGAAATTAATGAGTTAGCTAGAAATTGGGGAGGAGAGGATTATACCAAATTTGAAGGCGGAATTTATTCTTCGGAATGGTTTTGGGCAAAGATTCTACACATTGCAAGAGAAGATAAAGCTGTAAGGGAAGCAGCCCATACATGGATGGAGCATTGCGATTATATGACCTACATGTTGGTTGATAATCCAGACCTAAAAACCTTTAAGCGCAGTCGCTGTGCAGCTGGTCATAAAGCGATGTGGCATAAAAGCTGGAATGGATTGCCAGCAGAAGAATTTTTATCACAACTACATCCTTATTTAGCTCAGTTAAGAGGGGATTTATATGATGAGACTTATACTTCAGATGAATTTGCTGGACATCTTAATGAAGAATGGGCAAGTAAATTAGGTTTAACAACAAAAACAGTCATAGCCGTTGGAACATTTGATGCGCACTCAGGTGCTGTTGGAGCTAAAGTTGATAAGAATGCTCTAGTTCGTGTAATGGGAACATCAACATGCGATATTATGGTGGCAGATGAAGACGTTATTGGTACTAATTGTGTCAAAGGTATTTGCGGACAAGTAGATGGTTCTGTAATTCCAGGAATGATTGGTTTAGAAGCTGGTCAGTCAGCCTTTGGAGATGTCTTGGCTTGGTTTAAAAGTGTATTAGATTGGCCAATCGATAACTTGGTAATGACATCCAATTTACTTTCTGATGATATTAAAAAGCAACTTAAGGACGAGGTTGAAGCAAAACTCATAAGAACATTAGCAGTGCAAGCTGAAAAAATTCCAGTGACTGAAGCCGTTCCTATTGCGTTGGATTGGGTTAATGGTAGACGAACACCAGATGCAAATCAAGAATTAAAAGCTGCATTTACAGGAGTTTCACTAGGAACAAAAGCACCTCATATATTTAAGGCCTTAGTAAACGCCATTTGTTTTGGCTCAAAAATGATTGTTGACCGTTTTCATGATGAAGGTGTTGAAATTGACACTGTAATTGGTATTGGTGGTGTAGCACGTAAGTCGCCTTTTATTATGCAAACTTTGGCAAATACCTTAAATATGCCAATTAAAGTGGCGGAATCTGACCAAGCACCTGCACTTGGTGCGGCAATTTATGCAGCAGTTGCAGCAGGTGTATACGAAAATGTTATTGAAGCTAGCAAGGTAATGGGTAGCGATTTTGAGGCAGAATATTTCCCACAAGCCGATTATGTAGAAACCTATGAAAAGCTAATGGATGCCTATAAAGTATTAGGAGAATTTGTTGAAAATTCCATCAAATCAAATAAATATGAGTTTCAAGTATAAGTCATTGAAAGAAGAATGTTACGAAGCCAATATACAGTTAAATGCATTGGATTTGGTGGTTTACACCTTTGGTAACGTCAGTGCTGTAGATAGAGCCAATGGTGTTTTCGCTATTAAGCCAAGTGGTGTACCTTACGAGACTTTAAAGCCTGAAGATATCGTTATTTTAGATTACGATAACAATATTGTTGAAGGAACTATGCGTCCATCGTCAGACACCAAAACACATTCGTATTTGTATAAAAACTGGGATGATATTGGTGGTGTCGCTCACACACACGCCAAATTTTCTTGTGCTTGGGCTCAAGCGCAAAAAGATATACCTATTTTTGGAACAACACACGCAGATCATTTAACAGCAGATATTCCTTGTGCGCCACCAATGAGCGATGAGCTTATTGAAGGAAACTATGAGTACAATACAGGTATTCAAATTTTAGACTGTTTTAAAGATAAAAAACTGTCGCATCAAGAGGTGGAAATGGTTTTAATAGGAAATCACGGCCCATTTACTTGGGGAAAGGATGCAGTTAAAGCAGTTTATAACAGTAAGGTTCTAGAAGTGGTGGCTGAAATGGCCTACTTAACACTTCAGATTAACCCTGATGCACTACGGTTAAAAGATTCATTAATAAAAAAGCATTATGAGCGTAAGCATGGGAAAAATGCGTATTACGGTCAATAAATTTATAGATTAATATGATAGATATTTCAAATAAAGAAGTTTGGTTTGTAACAGGTAGTCAGCATTTGTACGGTCCTGAAACGTTGGCTCAAGTAGCTAAAAATTCAGCTGAAATTGTAAAGGCTTTAGATGCGTCTGAAGTTATTCATGTAAAAGTAGTTTACAAACCAACGGTTAAATCGACAGAAGAAATTTATGACACATTAACTGCAGCAAATCAAGAAGAAAATTGTATCGGGGTCATCACTTGGATGCATACTTTTTCGCCGGCAAAAATGTGGATTAGAGGTTTAACTGCACTTCAAAAGCCATTGTGTCATCTACATACGCAATTCAATAGAGACATTCCTTGGAATTCCATCGATATGGATTTTATGAACCTAAATCAAGCGGCTCACGGAGACAGAGAGTTTGGTTTTATGGTTAGCAGATTGCGTAAAAACAGAAAAGTGGTTGTTGGGCATTGGTCCGAAAATTCAGTACAAAAAAGTATAGGAGATTGGGCACGTGTTGCTGCAGCTTGGGATGATTGGCAAGGCGCAAAATTTGCGCGTTTTGGAGATAATATGCGCTTTGTTGCAGTGACTGATGGCGATAAAGTTGAAGCTGAAACCAAGTTCGGATTTTCAGTAAATACCTATGCGGTTGGAGATTTGGTTGAAATGATTAATGCGGTGACAGATGTAGAAATTGATGCTTTGGTTAAAGAATATGAAGCATCTTACATTGTGACAGATAACCTATTGGAAGATGGAGACAAACGTTCATCATTGATTGAATCAGCTCGTATAGAATTAGGCTTGGAGAAATTCTTAGTAGATGGTGGCTTTAAAGGATTTTCAGACACGTTTGAAGATTTACACGGAATGAAACAATTACCAGGTATTGCTGTGCAAAGATTAATGCAAAGAGGCTATGGCTTTGCTGGCGAGGGCGATTGGAAAACAGCAGCATTAGTAAGAGCTATGAAGGTAATGGGTTCTGGTTTAGAAGGTGGCAATGCGTTTATGGAAGATTACACCTATCATCTAGACCCAGAAAAACCAAGAATTTTAGGCTCACATATGTTAGAGGTGGATCCAGTTTTGGCGGCAAATAAGCCATCTTGCGAAGTACACCCTTTAGGCATTGGTGGCAAAGAAGATCCAGTACGCTTGGTGTTTAATGGGAAAGCAGGTAATTCTTTAGTAGCTGCATTAATGGATTTTGGTAATCGTTTTAGATTGTTGGTTAACAAAACCGTTGGAGAGGAAGTCAAAGAGAAACTACCTAACTTGCCAGTAGCAAGAATAATGTGGAAACCTTTACCAGATTTTAAAACCGCTTGTACGGCATGGATATTAGGCGGTGGAGCACACCATACGTGTTATAGCGAAAATGTATCTGTAGAGCAATTAGAGGATTTTGCAGAAATGGCTGGAATTGAGTCGTTGGTAATTGATGAGGATACAACGATTAGAAATTTTAAAGAATCTATTAGAGCTAATGAAGCTTACTATATGTTTCAATAAACTAACTGAAATGAAAACTTTAAAACAAATTTTATTATCAATTTTAATGCTTGCTTTTACAAGCAGTTTAATGCAATGTAAAGAAGAGAAGAAAGAAGATACAACCGAAGAAAAAACAGAAACTGTGGTCGATAATAAATCAATGATAGAAAAATCTGAATTTGGTAAAACCGAAGATGGTACAACAATAGAACAATATAGTTTAAAAAACGCCAATGGTGTTGAGTTGAAAGTTATCACTTATGGAGGACGAATCACATCCTTAAAAGTACCTAACAAAGACGGAAAGCTTGAAAATATAGTGCTTAATTTTGATGACATTCGAGATTATGAAAAAGACAATCCGTTTTTTGGTGCATTGATTGGTCGTTACGGAAACAGAATCGCTAATGGAAAATTCACTTTAGAAGGAAAAGAATATAAATTGGCTACTAACGATGGTAAAAACCATTTGCACGGAGGCGTTAATGGATTTGATAGAGTTGTTTGGACGGCAGAACCTATGGAAATCGAAAAAGGTTTAACTATAAAACTAACGTATAATAGCAAAGACGGCGAAGAGGGCTATCCAGGAAATTTAGGTGTGGAGGTAGTCTATACCTTAACAAATGACAATGCTGTTGAGGTGTCTTATAATGCCACAATAGATAAAGCAACCATTGTTAATTTGACACAACATGCTTACTTTAATTTAACTGGCGATTTTTCAAAAGATATTTTAAATCACCTTGTGCTGATTGCAGCAGATGCCTATTTACCTGTGGATGAAACCTTGATTCCAACAGGAGAAATTAGAAACGTTGAAGGCACGCCTTTCAATTTTAATACTTCTAAAAAAATAGGACAAGATATAAACGCTGAGAACGAACAATTAAAGCGAGGCAAGGGTTATGACCATTGTTGGGTTTTAAATGGAAAAAAAGGTGATATGCGTTTGGTAGCTTCAGCTTATGATGAAACGAGTGGACGTTTTATGGAAATTTTTTCTGAAGAGCCCGCTATTCAATTTTATACAGGAAACTTTTTAGATGGCACATTACCAATTCCAAATGGTGGTACTTATGGGCACAGAACAGGTTTTTGTTTAGAAACACAACACTATCCCGATTCGCCAAATCAGGCAGATTTTCCATCTACGGTATTGCTGCCAGGAGAAACTTATAAGACCAAAACGACTTTTAAATTTTCAACCAAATAATTCGAAATATACCAACACTAACTAAACTGATAATTAAATTATGGCTCTTATATCTTTTGGTGCTTTTACACTGCTTGTTGCAATTATTGCATGGTGGTCAACCCGTAAAACTGACGAAAATACTTCAGATGGCTATTTTTTAGGTGGAAGAAGCTTAACAGGCCCTGTAATTGCCGGTTCGTTATTGCTTACCAATTTATCTACAGAACAAATCGTAGGTATGAATGGTGTTTCCTTTAGAGATGGAATACCAATTATGGCTTATGAAGTGGTTGCAGCAATAGCTATGGTTTTTACCGCTTTTGTGCTGTTACCAAAATATCTTAAAAGTGGAATAGCAACCATACCTCAGTTTCTGCAGAATAGATATGGTAAAAGTACCAAAACAATTGTTTCACTTTTATTCTTATTAGGTTACGCAATTTCAATGTTACCAACGGTACTTTATTCTGGCGCATTGGCGATAAACACCATGTTTGATATTCCAGAAATGCTAAATATGGAGCCAGAACCTGCACTTTGGGTAACAGTTTGGGCTATTGGTATTACAGGTAGTATTTATGCTATTTTTGGGGGGCTTAAAGCTGTTGCTGTTTCAGATTCTATTAATGCTGTAGGTCTTATAATAGGTGGATCTCTTATTCCAATTTTTGGATTAATGAAAATTGGTGATGGCAATGCTTTTACAGGTTTAAAAAAATTAACAACAGCACTTCCAGAAAAATTTGATATTATTGGAGGTCCTGATTCTGATGTACCGTTTTGGACACTATTCACAGGGATGATTATCGTAAATTTCTATTATTGGGGAACAAATCAAGCGATTATACAAAGAGCTTTAGGAGCAAAAAACCTTAAGGAGGGTCAAAAAGGACTTTTATTAGCGGCATTTATAAAAATCTTAGGACCATTTATCGTAGTGTTGCCAGGTATTATTGCTTTTTATATTTTCAACGGAGATATAGCAAATGCAGATGAAGCATATCCTATGGTGGTAAAAGCCGTTCTTCCTTTAGCATTTATAGGGTTTTTTGCTGCTGTACTTTTTGGAGCCATATTAAGTTCCTTTAATAGTGCATTAAATAGTTCGGTAACGTTATTCGGATTAGATTTTTATAAAGAATACATTAACAAGGAGGCGAATGAAAAGCAAGTTGTAAAAGCTGGTAAGATTTTCGGAATTGTGTTGGCATTATTTTCTATGGGAATAGCACCATTGCTTTATGGAGTAGAAGGGGGAATTTTTACGTATTTACAAGAATTAAATGGAACACACAGTGTGCCTATTTTAGCCATTATACTTGTAGGTATATTCAATAAACGTGTATCAGCTAAGGCAGCAAATATTTCAATTCTGTTTAGTGTGGTTACTTATTTAGTTACCCTTTATGTCATTAAACCAGATATCAGCTTCTTGCATTTAATGGGGATTTTGTTTGTGCTCACGGTAATCATAATGTTTGTTATAACAGCATTTAGTCCAAGAACTTCTGATTACCATCAAGAATATACAAAGCAAGTTGATATCACCAATTGGAAATATCTAAAACCAGTTGGTTATGCTATTGTAGCTTTGGTAATAGCACTTTACATTTCACTTTCATAGTTTTATTTGATAGATTTTTTTTTGATATTGATTTTAAAGGCATTGATTTAATCACTGCCTTTTTTGATTAAAACTTAGCAACAAATCCACCATTTGCGCTAAGCTGAATAGTGATTAAATCCTTGCTATTAATTTCAGTCATTTGAAATGTTTTTTCATTATCAGTAATTAGAAAACCTTCTTTGTTATTAATGAATGACAAATCAAGTTCAAGTGATTTCGATTTATTTTCACCATTAATACCGACTACAAACCAATGATTGCCTTTTCGCCTTGCAATAACCACATCCTTTGCAGGATAACCAGTAATAAATTTTGATTGGTCCCAATTGGTTGGAATATCCTTTAAAAACTCAATTACATAATCAGGTTGTTTAGACATACCAATTGGTGTTTCGGCAATATGCTGTATGCCAGATAAGAACAAAATAGGAAGTGCTAACTCAAAACTCTTAGTAGTTTTTCTTTCAATTCTAGGAATACTATCTAAAACCATTGGTGTGAAGTCCATTGGATCAAAAACATTTCTGGTGAAAGGTAAAAGTGCGCTATGACTTGCCTGTAAATCTGCGTTTCCTTGCTCAAAGGTGATGAATTCTTCGCCTTTTATGGCTTCAACCGTCATTAAATTTGGATAGGTTCTTTGCCAACCTCTAGGTAAGGTGGCACCATGAAAATTAATAAGTAATTTGTGTTTTGCTGCATCTTTTAAAATGTCGTGATAATAAGCAATCATGGACTGTCCGTCACCTCCGAAAAAGTCGATTTTAACTCCTGAAACTCCAATGTCATTAAGTTTCTTAAATTCAGCTGTTCTACTTTCTGAAGTTAGAAGTTTGTCTTTTGGTGTGTATGGTGTGGTATTCCAACTTCCAGCGGAATTATACCAAACCAATAGCTTTACATTTTTTGAAGCAGCATATTTAGTTAGCTCATTCATTTTATCATAACCGATTTTTTGGTCCCAATCGGCATCTATTAAACAATAATCCCAATTCATCTTTGATGCGTAATCGATAAATTTCAGAGATGTTTCATAATTGGTAAAGTCATCTTTCAATAACACCCAGCTCCAAGAGGCTAAACCACTTTTAATGAATGAGGTATCCATTTCAATGGCTTCGTCTGCTAAATCTGTTCCTAAAGTACTTTCGGTAATAGTCTTGAGGTCACCAATGGTAATAATGCGCCAAGGTGTTTCCCAAGGGGTTGAGGATTCAGGCTTTAGTTCACCATTAGGAAAAATTTCTTCTTTTTGAGGAAATGATACTTTTAAAGCGTCGTAGTCATCACTATAAACCAGGCGTGTTCCACAATAATTGCTATCTAATCCAGTTTCTGAAATCAGTACCCAAGTATCATTTGTATTAAATAAGGCAGGGTAAACCCAGCCTTCACCAATAGGTGATTTTTTATTTATAGATACACCTGATAAATAATGCTCTTCATAAGATGGATTCACCTGTTCCCATCCGGTTTTTGCTTTAGACATAGGCTGTAACCAACCTTTAGTGTTTTCTACAAAATTATAAGTGGTGATTTCATCATCAATCTTATAAATCGAATCAGATTTTTCAGGAAACACATATTTAAATGCTAGACCATCATCAGTTAAATTGAAAATAATATTCAACTTTTTATTGTTTTCATTTTTTAATTCTACAACATATTGATTGGCTTCATAAGAAATATGCTTCTGTTTGCCTTGAAACATTGTATAGTTACCTTTAATCAATTTTGATTCAGAAATATTTAGTATTTCCAAGTTATTATGAAAATTAAAATCTTCTAATACTATTCCTAGTAGAGAAGAATCTATTACTGTTTCGTCATTATACATTACTTTATAATAAGGAGCCTTATTAGTGTTTAAGTGAAAACTAACTTTAATGGTCTCTGATGTATTTGTAAATAAAGTGTTGTTTGCTTTATTATTGCAGGTTTGTAAGATGACAACACAAATTATTATACATAAGTTGAAGTGTTTTTTCATAAATAAGTGTTTTAATTACACTTGTAAATGTAATATTTTTTATCTTTAAAAAAAATGTGCTTAGTAATTATAATTAAAGATTAACTTTTTGAAGTTAAAAAACTTCAAAAAATAAACTTAAATAACTTTATGCCATCCAATAGAATCACTTTATCGACGATGTCTAAAACATTAAATCTATCAGTTTCTACAATCTCAAAGGCACTTAAGGATATTCTGAAAAAGAATAAAATTTCAGAATCCGAAGGTATTTTGGATATTCAAGAAAAACTGTTTTAAAAAATAAAGATTCAATTTACGAGAAAATTATCTTACCATTCCACTCAGCACATTCCTCTGCATTCCACGAAAAGCTTCATTTCGAGAAAAACGCTTCATTACCAAAGGTCTTGGACATAATCCCCACTTTTGACTTTTCATTCCGTTAACCCTTTCCGTTTCTCTGGAAAGGAACACTTCATTCCCAAGTAAAAAGCGTGAATCAAGTCCGCCAAACAGGAAAAAAATTATTTGCATTTTGTTCCACTTCCTATGATTTTGTATTTCACATAGAATTTAGAATCACTTCCGTAATCCAATACCGTCATACCTTTTTTTGACAGCAAAATAACAACATTCAGCTTT
>TARA_R110002049_G_scaffold109985_1_pt1 | contig 41049 bp, 51 predicted proteins | sample TARA_R110002049 | Tara Oceans TARA_R110002049 (sample SAMEA4396941) | marine metagenome | biome: Polar Biome; feature: [SRF] surface water layer (ENVO:00010504); material: water (ENVO:00002006), including particulate matter (ENVO:01000060) such as... | depth 5 m
AGTGCATATGAAAAGCCTAGGCTTTCCAATAGTAGTCTCTATGATATTAACTCGTGCAAGAGCTTGCTCTTGTACAACTAACTAACTGATAGGTATAACTATGAATACTAAGAAACAATTTGAAGAAATCGTTGCTCTATTAGAAGCGAACAAGAGCAAGAAAGTAAGCTCTATATTGCCCGAGATTCTTGAGATGACGAAGGCTAAGCAACAAGCTAAGAACTTTAAAGTCGATGAAGATGGCAACGTCACTCATGTGTATTGTTACTATCACAAAGCCTGGGAGGATGTGAGTGAGTGTCCTTACGGAGCTAAGAAGTCGAGTGCTTCAGGTCTCAACAGCATGTGTAAGGTAGGCTACAATCAATGGTCTAAGCAACAACGTGACTTTAAGAAAGCTAAAGATGCACTACTACAGCAAGTAGCAGACGGTGAAGTAGAAGCGAGCGAGCTAAATAATATGCTAGACAACCTGGAAGCCGAGCGAGTAGCTATAGTGCCTTTAGAAGTAGCGAAGCCTGTAGTCGAGCTACCTCCAGAGTAACCTAAGTAGTGCGGTGCTTGATGTAAGTAAGCATTAAGCACCCTACTTATACTAAATATTTAGTAATAATAATATTATATATTTAACTACAACATCATATTATACCAGAAACGCCATTTTTGACATAGTATGTCATAAATATATATACGCAACAATAAAAAGTTTTCGCTAAAAAACATATAATATTATTACTACAGAATTTGATGTATAATGCCCAAGCTTATTCCACACTAACAGGAGTGTATATGAAACCATTCAAAGGCATGCCTCTCAAAGAAGCACTGCAATACTGTGAACTCCAGGGTATCACAGAGGCCGACACAAACGTCAGGCTTACAGGCAGACTAGATAAGTTAGCTAGGTTCACAGGCCACAGCACAGCTTCACTCATCGCGGGTATGGCACAAGATGCATTTAGTTTTGGTGACGACCTGATCCCTAACAAGAGTCAAGGCCCTCTAGCAACAACTCAAAAGGTCATAATCAGAGATAGCTATAGTGACCATAAGTTAGCTCGAGCCCTTAGTCAGTATATGCTTACCAGCTATCAAAACATTAGATTAGCTCAGCGAGGTGACTTTAAGGAGACCAAGACCCCAAAAGCCAGAACAGCACCTGGTACACGGGTACTCTCATACGAAGAGAAGCTCGACATTCACCAGAACCACCAGGATACACCGACAACAGAGGTTGCTCGACTGTACAATACTAGATATCAGTATGCTCAACGTGCTCAGCTAGGTGACTTTAAACGCACCACAAGCAGACACCCTGTAAGCATCACCGAAGAACAAGCAACAGACCTGGGCATCCCACCACACATCAGAGAGGTATACTATGTCGATTGATAAGCAAGTAGGCATCTGCGGTCAGCAGGACACCACAACGCAAGACATAGCTCGCATGATAGAGTTGCTTAAAGCAAGAGGCTGGTATTCAGGCAACAGACGATACCCCATCGAGCATCCTACATTAGTTATAGGTCCGGTAGAAGCATTCTACAACACATTCGACAAGTGGGATGAGAGCTGTCCGTACTGTCGACGCCGTATACAGATATATAAGGAGTTACTAAAGTGAGACAAGAAGCAATAGCACTATCAATAACAATATGCCTGGTCATGACCACAATAGCAGTGTACAGACTTTCTACGGCTATAAATGAGATACGAGCAGAGAACAAATGCATCGCAGCACACATCGCACACGGTGTACCACGAGCAGACATATTGGAGTGCACAACACATGCTGAATGACTATAAACTACCCGGCTGCACAGTTAGCCAGATACTCGATGCAGCAGTAGCAGCAGAGTACATCACAGAGCTTGAGAGACTACAGCTACAGACCGACATACATGAGATGAACTCGTACGGTCGTAGCTTCAAGACACAAGCTCACTTGATAGCTAAACTGCAACGCAATCTTCGTAACCGCCGTGCGATACGCACATACTGGCCGTTGATAGCTCTCATCCTCATACTATGGTGGTACTAACATGATTAACTGGCCTGGTAAGAAAGTGAACCCTAAGCATGTCCTGGTGTGCACAGGTGTGCGAGTAGTGTACGGTGCCTGTAGTATCAACATAGGCAAGAGTTACTGGAACCTTAGTAGTAACCGGTCGTTATTCTATGTGCAACGCTGCGGTACAAGCCTTAGATTATTCAGGGTGCACCCAGATATAACAATTAGTTTTACATTTATATCATTTTGTTCTAAACTAAACGTGTTCAAATCTAATTAGATGCGACATTATATAACTTCAGTCAATACAATCAACCTTTAAAAGGATACAATATCATGGCTTCAATCAAAAAAGCTTACGTTTCAATTATGTCATTACTAGCAGCTCACATGGACGCAACTGTTGCGGACATCTACCCACAAGTTGAAGAGCTTGCATCAGCTAAAGCTGGTGGCGGTGGCGGTAAAGCAACTACTTTCCACCGTGATGAAGACGGTAACGTGGTAGCATTATTCTGTGCTTACTTCAAACAATGGTTCCCAGTTGATGGTGAAGTTGAGTTTGGTAAGAAAGCAAGCACTCAGTCTGGCTTCAACAACTACTCGAAGCAAGGTTTGTCACACTGGAACAAACAGCTTAACGACTTTAAAAAAGCGAAAGAGCAGTTACTTGTTGACATCGCCGCTGACCCTTCACTTGCTTCTGAGCTACAAGCTAAGCTTGACGAGCTTGAAGAAGAACGTGCAGCTATCCAGCCTGTAGAAGGCGGCTTTGACACTCTTGAAGAGTTACTAGCAGCTTAATCCAATCCCAACCAGGTGTTACTTCGGTAGCACCTTTTTTTAAACACAAGGTGTCACGTAAATGTCAACAAAAACAGAACACTCAAGTAAAGTATTCAGAGTAAACGTTGTGTGGTCTTGTCCTTTCTGTGGAACCCATAACCACGATAAAAATGACAGCAACGAGGGTGTAGTAGATGAGCTATACTGCTACGACTGTAGAGAAGTATTCAGCCTAGAAGAGAATAAAGCATGAGAGACCTGGTAGTTATAGGTCTACGTAGTGCCAGTCGAGAAGAGATTAAAGCTATTACTATAGAGTGGCAAACAAAAGGCTACATAGTTAAGCACAAACGGTTTTACAAGAGCGGGTTGCCGCTTCCTAACAACGGAGTTTTACAATGCACCACGAAGTAATTGAAGCACTACAGTTAGCCCTAAAGGTTAAACCTAATCACGGTATATGTGGTGTACTAGAAGCCCTGGACATCGAAGAGCCGGCAGAATACTACGAGCTAATGTTCAGTTGTTGTGAAGCCCTGGGCGTGTTCAGCGGTACATTAGCTATGCCTATATCTGTTAGCCATGGCGAACCCTACGCACTCTACAGCAACGCACGTCGTAAGAAGAAGCTGTGGAATAGTACAACTAAGTATGGTGCTGCACGACGTGCTGTAGCCAACATGATGATCTCGGAGTTAAAGCATGCAGACTCTAGTAACACTACTAAATAAAGCACTAAAGGACGGCTACTACAGAGGCATATGTGGACTAATAGCAGACTCTACTGTGTGCCTAGAGGAGCGAGCTAAAGCATCAACATTAATGCACAAGATTATAGCAGACTTAGGTTACGCATCAAGTAGTGTGGAATTCCCAATAGCCGCACCAGGTTACTGTAGAGGTAGTAAGAAGCTTAAAGCCGTAGAAATTTACCGCGACCACTCTAGTGACTTGTGGGCCAGCGATAACTCATACTGTAAACGCCGTCGTAAAGTAGCACGACACATGATTAAGGAGCTAACTAAATGAGAATACAACAACGCATTAAGCAGGTAGAACATGCCCGTGACAAAGGTATGTCTTTTGAGCTGCTGTGTAAAATTCACCCTTACTTTAAGAAGTACAAGCTAAGAGTAGATTTTAGTGAATGGCACGAAGTGGTATTAGGTAGCCTTAAAAAGGAGCTCATCGCCGTCCAAATTGAAGTAGTAAGAATAGCTCCACAGTTCTACAGTGCTACTGGTGACATTAAAGAGTGCGTAGAGCTTGCGTACATGCTAATTGACGAGGTTTATAATGCTGAAGGTGAAGATTGAACCTTTGCTAGAAGCTAACTGGACACATGCCGATATTGCTGACGCATTCGGTGTGTCCAGAGCTCGTATAACGCAACTAGCAAATGAATTAGGTTATGGTATTAAAAGACCTAAAAACACTCTCACAGACGACCAGTGGGACAAATTAATAGCTGAACAACATAGATATACAGTGAGCGAATTAAGCCGCAAGTATAAGATTAGTCGTGCAGCAATATACAAGAGGTTAGTCAAATGCAAGACTTCACAAAGCTAGAAGAACGAGTCACAGCTTTAATGGCTGGTACGTATACACTACAACGTTGGGATGGTAAAACCATGGTGTATGTTAAAGATGGTATACGTATAACAGTTAAGCAACCACAAGGTACTATTAAACAAACATTACCTGCAGAAACACTTATGCAGATGGAAACTTTAGAGGTAAAACTATGAGCGTAAAAACACAGCTGGAAATACTTGAAAGCAAAATAAAGTCAGCAAAGAAAAAGCACGAACAAGTTAAAGTTGCATTGGCCGCAAACGTAACACTATCTATAGTTGAGCTAAACAGTTTCTACTTAAACTCAAACGACGTACGTGATGCACTTGTTAGGCATGAAAGAAGTGTAGCTAGTGAACTGGCTCCTCTTGAGTACAAATTGCAACGCATAGAGGAGTTACTCAGTAATGACAATGAATGACCCTATATGGTTTGGTGGTGCACTGTATGGAGTAGTTGATGGTAAGCTACGCAAAACCAGCCAAGTGCAGCGGTTTGAAACTATAGACGACATAACGTACGCGGTAACTAAAAACACCAGGTATCGCATAAAGTTTTCAGGTCCAGTGCTCGAAGAAGCATTCGACTACACTAACTCAGGAAAGTAACAATGAGCAAATATGTTAAAGGTAAATACCACGTAGTGGCTTGTGATAAGCGATTCAATGCGTTAAAAGTATTGCAAGAAAACATAGACATACTAATATCATTTGAGCAGAACGATATGACGGTCGACGAAGTTGACATTGAGCTAGTAGACAGTCTAAAAGACAACATTGTCCAGACACTCAACACCTGGTTCGAAGATAAGCTAAACTCTACGACTATCGAGGAAGAGTAACAATGAGCACATGGGTAGAAACAGATATTGAAGCTAAAGACATTGATGGCAGACCACATGTTGAAGTTGATGGTGTCATGTGTAAGTTAAAAGTACCTGCATTCATTAGAGGTAATAAATTAGTTGTACGCAAAGACTTTTGGAAAGGCAGACAGCACTTGTTTGCTCACCAGGTTAAAGGCTACTACGACGATGCAGGCACTCTTAAGTGGGTTCGAACACAAGTACCAGGCACGCAGATGGGTGACACTCGCTATGCATGGAACGGCATGGACTACGTACCTATTAGTTTCCCAGCCTGGATAGACCCGGAAACTAACTTAATATCGGTGCCTGATAACTTCTTAGAGCAGTTAGAAGATTTATTAGTCTAACCCACAGTGCAAATTTAATGAAATTATTAAATTTACAACCTGATTTTATCGTGATATTATAAAAAATCAGGAGGGATTTTTACTATGAGAAAACGAAAGCTTGTTACCCGACCTGTGTTATTTAACTTGTATAAGCATAATAGCATGGGTGTACCATTAACTAAATTAGTAGCTTCAGGCGACTACGACATATCTAGACCTGCGTTAGCAAGTCTACTACGTGCTTTAGAGTCTGAGCAAAGTACAACTGTTAGTGCTTCACTATTTCCTGTATGGCTAGACGAGAACGGTCCGACTGTGCAAGAACAACCCGATAACTTTATCTACTTAGGTAAGTTTCCACATGGGGAATGGTATGAAGTCAATTGAACCTTATATGAAGCTTGGTTGGCATACTGTGCCACTGAAAGGAAAGTTAGAACGTCTTGCTGATGGTAAAAAGACGATACCTAAGTTCGAAGAAGGTTGGAGAGATAAGTACACAAAAGAAAAGAATACTGTTAAAGCTAAGTTAGGTGGTACTATAACCGGTGAAGTGTCTGGTATTATAGCTATAGACTGTGACAACGAAACAACTTACAATATGTTCAAGAGTCTAGACCCTAGCATAGAGTTTGAGTTTGTTAGTCAAGGCAAAGGCTATCCAGCTGGCACGTTAATATATAAGTTTACTGAGGACTTTCCTCACTCATTTAGCATTAACGATGGTGACATAGCACTGGATGTGTACTCTAATGGTGGGTTTATATACCTGGCAACTGAAGCTAATCCAACTAAAGTAACTCTAGATAAGCTTCCTGCTTTAACTGAGCTACCTGCAACAACATTATTAATGCTGAAGCAGTTACATGCGCTTAAAAACAAGCCAGCTACTGCTACTAAAACGCACTCAGCTGTGACTAGCACTAACTGTTTAGCTCCAATTATTGAGCAGTTCGTTGGCAGTAAAGAATATTCATCAGCATTATTTAAGATAATAACACCACGTGACTTTAGAACAGAGCGTAGTTATATTGACAACGGACATATGCATCCTAATGATGTCCCTGAAGGCCGTGGCAGTGAATACATGTCGAAGCTTGGTTCTATACTAGGTGCAGATATTAGTGTCAGCCTGGACTTATTCGTGGCTGCTATGCACACAATTAATGACATGTTTGACGACCCGATAGACACAACGCGGTTTGATAAAACTATACTCGACCCAATTATGAGCGGTCGTGCATCAGTTGACGGCAAGTCAATATGGCAATACGATGAAAACTGGAAAGCTCAACGCCTGGTACTACCTACTAAGCGTAAGACTAACCTTGAATTAGGCTTCGATGACAATCGTAACATGTACTACACTGTTGATATATTAAGTGAGCGTGTTAAATCATTCAACAGAGACTCTGACTTAGTAGCATATATAGAGTCTGCAGCGGTTAATCCGCCTAATCGTAAAGAAGTTAAAACTAAACTACCTATAGTTAATGTAGTGTCTGACCCTGCTATGCCATTTGGGTTCAGTTCAAGCGACAGTGACTACGTGCGAAGCTTAAATACATTCGCACCAACACCTGAGCTTAGCATACTGCACAATCCTATAGATTACAAGCACAATTATAAAAAGCCTGAAGCTATACTTAACTACTTTGGCTCACTGGTACCTGATGAACAAATGCGTAGTTATCTACTTAGTTTTATTAAACGCAAGTTAAGCAAATTTGAATACAGTCCAGTAGTTCTCTACTTCTTGGGTGTGCACGGTTCTGGTAAAGATACATTTGTAGAGATACTAGAACGCATAATAGGTAACATTGCTCGTCCAACAGTTAAAGAGTTTCTGGAGCTTAACAATGCCTGGATGCTAGATACTTACTTCGTACAACTAGATGAGTATGGTGACCAGTTAACACGACGTAGTGATAAAGAAGAAGCACAAGGTAAACTAAAAGCTTATACAGGTAAGTCTACTATACAAATACGTCGCATGCGTACTGATGGCTTCTCTTACAAGCATAGTGCTACATTTATACAGACAGCGAATAAAAACCCTTTTGGTTTACAAGATGGTGACCGTCGTATAGCACTGATGCCCACACCTAATAAGTTAGAAACACAACAGTGGGTTAAAGACCTGGGTGGCATAAGTCCAGCACATGATAAGATAATGGAAGAGATTCCTGACTTTTGTTACTACTTAGCAACACAAGTAGAAATGCTAGATGCTAGTGCATTTGTGTCACCGCCTGAGTCTGAAGCTAAATTAGCTTTGATAGCTGACTCAATGTATGCAGCACAGAGAATAGCTTTTGCTATTAAAAATGACATGAAGGACTACTTACTTTACCAGTGTAAGATACTTAATGCAGATTCTATGCGTACAGCACTAAAGAACAATGATGTGAAAGAAGAGAACATGGAAGAGCTTTACTTAGCGATGACTGATATGCAAGGTGATATACAGTCATTAAACGCCGTTTTACGTACAGCTGGTGTTATTATCACCAAGTGCGGGCATACTTACAAATACGAGATTTTTAATGATGAAGATTGATTACATGATGACAGCTAGCTACCGCAAAGAATGGGGAGTAGTTGATGCAATTCGTGAGTTAGTTCAAAACTGTATGGACAACTCGCACTGCAAAAGCACTTTTGAATTCCGCAAAGATAACAGCTTGAAAGTGACTACCTACGGCTATGTACTTCCTAGTGAAGTATTTGCACTAGGCGAGTCGCAAAAAGAAAACTCTCACAGCCGTGGTGGTTTTGGTGAAGGTTTTAAACTAGCTATGTTAGTACTAACTCGTGAAGGTAACGACCCTGAACTATACTCAGGCGAAAACCACATAGCACCAGACTTTGAGCCTAATGCTATAGGTGTAGACACTTTCTGCATGACATTTACAAAGGTTGGTAGCTGTGAGCGTGCAGTAGCTGAACGCAACTATACTAACGTGCAAGACACTGCTTTCATTATTAACAATTTAACAAATGCTGAGATTGGTGAACTTAAACACAAGCTACCTATACTAGCAGGTGAGCCTCTACCACCCGTAGAATCTGGCGATGTTAATCTAATACCAGACCGCCCTGGTCAAATATTCGTTGGTGGCCTTTACGTGTGTGAAGACACTGGCTTTAAGTATGGCTACGACTTCTGTCCTTCAGTAGTAACAATGGGTAGTGACCGTCAATTAGCAGATGTGCGAGGCCTATCCTGGGAAACTAGTAAGTATTGGGCTAAGAATACCATGGGCAGGGCGCACAAAGTCCTAAACATGCTTACTGAAGGCAATCAAGATGTTAGCAGTTACAACTATCATGTAAGCACACGTATAGCTAAGCTAATAACTGAAGCATTTGTAGAGCGTTTTGGTCACGTAGAAATTAAGCAAATGGGCTCAACATTAGGCTACGGTATGGCTGTAGGTGGTGGGTTGTACTCTGTAATGACGCAGTCAGGTTACGCTAATGTTGCTAACAAGTGGGAAGAGCCTGGCACACCGTTCAAAAAGCTAGAAGAATTCTTAGTTGAGAATAAAAAGCATATGCGTAGCAAATCAGCACGCAATTTCATTAAACTATTAGAGGAAGCTAAACAATGGCAACGCAAGTAAGTATAGACCTGGAAACGTTAGGCACAACTGTAGGCAGTCAGATATTAAGCATTGGTGCTTGTACATTTGATGCTGAAGGCAAAATACTAGATAAGTTCTACGCAGTAGTAGACTTTCAAGATAACTTTGAAGTCACTGCTACTGTATCTACGTTGAAGTTCTGGATTAACCAACCTGCAGAAGCAGTAAGTGTAATCTTTGATGCAGACAAAAAGCTGACTCAGTACCAGTCACTGACACAACTGTCTAACTGGATTAAAGGCAAGGGCGAAGTAGAGATATGGGCTAACGGAACTAAGTTTGACTTAGGTATGTTAGAAGAAGCATATCGTACGCACAAACTAGTAGCTCCATGGAAGTTCAATGCTGACCGCTGTATGCGTACACTTCGTAAGTTTGCTGGTAACATTGACGTAGACTACGTAGGTGTAAGCCACTACGCCCTAGACGATGCAATCTGGCAAGCTAAGTACATAGCAGCTGCCTGTGAACAATTAGGATTAGAACTATGATTGAAGTGTTCCAAGACTTTTTAAGTGACGAGACAGCATTTGATATGTTTATCACTGGTAGAGCTGGAACTGGTAAAACTACTGATATGGCAACGCTTGTTAAGTATTGTCATGACAACAACATAGGCTGTGTGGTGTCTGCGTACACTCACAAAGCCTGTGGTGTTCTTAGTAGTAAGCTACCAGACAAAACAGTGATTACTACGTTAGATAGCTTTCTATGCAAGCGTCCAACTATTGACCAAAATGCTGTAGACATTAAGCGGCTACAAAATAGTACGAAAGTAGGTGACTCTAAAGAAACTCAAGTACTATTTGTAGATGAGTATTCTATGGTTGGTGAAGGTGACGTTGCTCTTATGCGTACTGAGCAAGACCCTACTTACTCTGGTAAGCCTCGCATGAAAGTAGTGTGGTTAGGCGACCCGTACCAGCTGCCACCTGTTGGAGCTAAACCAGGCATAACTCCTGCTGGTAAGTACCAGGTACTACTGACAGAGATTAAACGTCGAGCAGCTGATAATCCTTTAGGTAAACCTATTGACATGCTAGTAAGCTTCATTGAAGGTGAAGAGCCTGCAGCTCTACCAGAAAACGAAAACTTTGTGCGTGGGCAAGACATTGTGGAGTCCTATAAGGCTCATGATGACGCTGTGATATTAGCCTTTACAAATCAACGTGTACAATCTTTAAATGCGTCTATACAAGGCCGAGAGCAGCCAGAATCTGAAGATAAATTGTTCTGTCCAACGATGCAAAAGACATTTGTGTTTAAAAACTGGGTAGACAAACCTGACATGGTTACTTTACCTTTTGGTGACCCGTTAGTGTTAGGCACTAAGTATAGAACGTTAGAGTACTTGCATACTATGGACGACATACGCTTTGCTGAAGTAGAAACTGAAGAAGGTGATGTTGTAGTCATGGCTGTAATGTTTGGTCACTACAACTTCAAAGTAGCGCTAGAGTACTTGAAGGCTGAAGCAGCACAAACTAATCGTGACATTGAACAACACAAACCCGGCTATAAAGCAGCAGCCTGGGCTAAGGTTCATAACACACATAGTTTAGCTCGTAAGCGTGCACAAGCCTGGCGTGAATTCCTGACATTCGATGAATGTGTAGTGTGCATGGACTTCGCTCATGCTATGACTGTGCACAAGTCCCAGGGTAGTACATTTGAGACAGTGTGTGTTGACACAGATGACGTGTACAAAGCTGCACAGTTTAGCTTTACTAACTACCTTAAACTAATGTATGTAGCACTATCCCGAGCGAGTAAAAAGGTTATAACAAATTGATTTTTTATTCCAAAACGTTATTTCATTATTTCTTCAAATAGATTATAATGATTCTATACTGTTGAGACATATTAGACAGTATAACTTTTACCACAATGTTGTGGTATATTTGCAAACTAAACTGAGAGAGAGATAAGATGGCTAAATTTGCTATTGAGAAAATTCGTACACCTAAAGGTATTGCTGAGTGGGTTACTATTACTGGTGAAGGTAAAGAGAACCTAAGCGGCAAGCTACAGTATGTTGCGAATCTTGTTGGTGAACAAACAGATGAAAACATCTCTGGCCTTAAAGCCAAGATTGAAGAATTCTGGGAAGCTAACAAACCTAAAGGTTTCCGACGCAAGCCTAAGTCACTTGGCTGGTATTACCACGAGAAGTTGAAAGACGACGAAGGTAACCCACTTGAAGATGACGAAGGTAACCCTGTCTTCAACAAAGAAGGCAAGATTTACTTTGCGTTTAAAACTGGTACTACTATGCCTAAAGGCAATAAAAAGATTATCAAGACCTACAATGCGAAAGCTAAACAAGTGCATCTTGGTGATACTGCTATTGGTAATGGTTCAGTGGTACAAATCAGCGGTGCTATGGGTATCTACACTAGCTCTGGCCCTGGTGGTAAAATAATTGATGCAGGCGTAACGTTGTACCTTGATGCTATTCAAATTCACAAGCTTGTTGAATACAGCGAAGATGCTGGCTTTGATGCTTCTGATGATGAAGATGCATTCACTGGTGATGACACTTTTGAAGGTGACGATGGCGATTCAGGAACTGAACAGACTGACTCGACAACAAAGCCACGACTATAATTTAATATAGTTTCAAAAACAGTACAGAAAAAGCAATAGTGCCCTAGCTATTAGGGCACTCTAAACAACACAATTAGGAATAAAATCATGTCTACATTAAATATCTTACTAGCTTCAAACCCTTCATTCAAATTCGTTACTGTAGAGTTCAAAAACTCACAAACTCCTTACACTTACAAAACTACTCTCGACCTGGAAGAAGGTGACACTGTTGTTGTCGACACACCTCGCACTGGTATGACTTGTGCATTAGTTACTGAAGTGCTACGACTAGAAGAGGTTGATGCGACTAAGTTTGACTACAAATGGGTAGTAAGTAAAGTCGATACTGACTACTATGAAAAAGTCATGGATATGCAAGCGCAAGTCCAGAAAACTATCAACGACAGTAAACGCTCTAAGCTTGTGAAAGAGATGAAAGCTCAACTGGCCGAAGAAATCGGTGTTGATGCTGTTGCTCAAGTAGAAAAGCTGGTGCGTTTATAATGAACGTGCCTTACCAGCTATACCCAACACTGGAAGATGCTGAAAAAGTACTTAACCCAGATGCACCACTGTTCTCGGATACAGAGACAGATGGCTTCTACGGTAAAGTTAAACTAATTCAGCTATACCAGGAGCACTTAGACCATGTTGTAATGGTAGAAGAGCCGAATGAATTCATGTTGTCACTTATGTTAGGTCGCTTTGATACTAAGTGGCATAATGCCCACTACGATATAACCACTTTACAGCAACAGACTAGTACTCGCTGGGTGCCTGAGAAGTTTGACGACACATTCTTATTAGGTAGATTAGCCTTTCCGCACAAAGAAAAGTTTGCGCTAGACGAAATATTCCAGTACGTACTAGGCTACTGTCCTTATACACGCCAGGGCTTAGACAAAAAGATTCTACAGAAGTCTAAGTGGCGTGGTACACTAAGCACTAAACAGTACTTATATGCTGCAACAGATGTATACTTTATGCCTCAAGTCTGGGAAGCAGTTAAAGGCTTCGTAGATGAGATGAGCTATCGCCTGGATATGCATACTCTGCGCTACTGCTTAGACTTTCAGTGGAATGGCATGCCTACATCTGACGAAGCTATTGAAGCTCAGCTAGCAGCTAACAATGCTCGTATTGCTGAAATCGGCTTAGACATAAACGTTAACTCATACGTTCAAGTCCGCAAGTTCTTGAATTGCACTGAGTCAGATGATTTAGCTTTAGCTACTATGCATGCTGATGGTTTAGAAGATGCTGGTCATGTACGTGAGACTCGTAAGCTAATTAAACAGAACAGTTTCTTAGCTAAGTTCCAAGCACCTGAAGGCCGTATCTTTGGTAAGTTCTTGCCATCAGCGAGGTCTGGTCGCTTAACTTCTAAAGACCAAAACTTACAGCAACTGCCACGTAAGTTAAAAGGCATGTTCCAGGCACCAGAAGACCGTATTTTAATATACTCTGATTATGCTCAGTTAGAGCTACGTACTATTTGTGCTATCACGCACTGCCTTAATATGGAGCAGTTATTTAGAGACGGTGAAGACTTACACGGTTTTACCGCTAAAGGTATCTTTGGTGATGACTGGGGTAAGGATGAGCGTAACTTGTCTAAGACGTACAACTTTAACTTTTTGTACGGTGGAGGGATAATGGTGCTACTTAGTATTCTACTAGTACAAGCTGGTGTTAAACTAAGTGAGTCTCAAGGTGTTAAAGATAGACGCAAATGGCGTAGACTATGGCCTGAGATTTACGCTTGGCAAGAACGTGGCATAAGTGCATGGCGAAACAAGCGTTTAGGTAAAACACCACTAGGCCGTAGATACTTAGCTAAGATGATGACTGACCAACTGAACATCGAAAACCAGGGTGCAGGTGCGGAAGTAGCTAAATTAGCTCTACACTACTTTTATCCTAAGCTTAAAGCTTACAACGAAGAGCACGATGTAGACTTCATGGTGTGTAACTTTATACACGATAGCTTCATCACAGAAGGCCCTAACGACCCTGTGCATTACGAAGCGGTTGCTAAGTTAAAAGCAGAGTGTATGCAGAAAGCTTGGTTTGAAATGAGCAGATGCTTTAAAATAAAAGACCTACCTATGCCAGTTGATGTTATAGTAGGCACTAATTGGGGCGACATTGAAGACGATGACAAACCTAACATTTGGGAATTTACTTTAGAAGGCATGGCTACTTATGTTTCTTGATTTTGAAATAAAATACGCAAAACTTGTTGCACGTATCATTAACAACGGTGTGCACAAAGAAGGCCGTAATGGCGGCACACGTTCAATCTTTGGTACATCACTAGAGTTTGATTTATCTACCGGTCATTTACCTGTAATACAAGGCCGTAAGTCGTACTACAAAGGTGTACTAGGTGAGTTTGCAGCTCTTGTTCGTAGACCGCACAATGTAGCAGACTTCGAAGCCTGGGGTTGTAACTACTGGAGCAAGTGGGCAGACGAAAACGGCAACTTAGTATTAGACTACGGTAATGCCTGGTTTGACTACAATGGCGTAGACCAAATTGCGATGCTTAAAAAGACACTGCGTGAAAACCCTAACGACCGCCGCATGATAGTTAATGCCTGGCGTCCAGACCGTCTAGACGCACTTAGCTTACCATGCTGTCACTATAGCTATCAGTTCAACGTAGAAAACGGTAAACTAAATATGGTGTGGACTCAGCGCTCTGCAGATTCTATGATTGGCATTCCTGCTGACATGATTCTAGCTGCTATTTGGGTTATAACTTTAGCTAATGAAGTTGGACTTAAACCGGGTCGTGTTAAAATGGACTTCGGTGATACTCACATATACGCTGAGCACTTAGACAATGCTATTGAGTACGTGGACCGTGTACTAAGCGGTGACTACTTTGAAGGCTGGACGTACCCTGCTTACACTTTAATATCGCCTAAAGGTATGGACTTCTGTCGCTTTGCACCATCTGATTTAGTTGTGACCGACTTCAACACTCTAGGTCCTCTACACTTTGAACTTAAGGAATAACAATGATAGATTTTATGAAACGAGTAGCAGTTTGGAATAGCAAGCGCTACGAACAAGAATTTGATAAGCAACTGTTTATTGAACTAATACGTGAAGAGCACAAAGAGTGGCGTGATGCTGACTCAGAAGTCAATAAGCTCGATGCTTTATGTGACACAGTATACGTTGCATTCGGCGGCAGCTGGAAAGCTAACTTAGGCTTAGGCGAGCTAGACCAGGCTATGGTGCACGCGTCTAACGTACTGCTTAACTTAATTGACTGCACAGAGCTATACCCTGCGTACTTTATAAGCACTTATATGGATGTGTTTGAAGATAGTACAGAATACCCTCTAGCTACTACTATAGCTTTAGTTGTATCTTCGTGTATGGCTGAGATGAGTGCTATGGGCCTAAGCAGAGCACAAGCTCTTAAGTGTTTAAACATAGTAGCAGATTCTAACGACTCTAAGACTATTGACAAAGTAGCGGCTAACGTTAAAGCTAATAAAAACAAAGGCCCTTACTTTGTTGCTCCTGAACCAAGACTACAGGCGGTGCTAAATGAACGACTTAACTAGATATATAATGGGTGTAGCTGCAAAGTCAAATGTCGAGAAGCGTCAAGTAGGTTGCGTCATAACATGTGGCGACGCAATAGTGTCAGAAGGCTATAATATACAAGGCGAAGGTGTGACACCAGATGTACACGCCGAAATTATGGCACTAGAAACAGTGATAGCTGAATGCACTATAGCTACTGAAGACTTTAAAGACTTAGTGCTACATGTTACGCATCCGCCATGCCCAGAGTGTGCAAAAGCTATAGCGAGTCACGGCATAACTAAAGTTAAAGTCATCGAAGCGTTTATTAAGTTCGATGGTGACAAAACTCGTTACGACTTAGTTGATGGTGACTTTGGTGATACGCTATTCACCATTACTCCTGAAGACTGCTCAATAGAACGACAGCTATTTCTACTGGAGCGACAACTTCGCGGTAAAGACCTAGCCAAAAATCAAAAGCTTGCGACTTATACATTAATGCAAAAGATGGTAAAGTACGGTGCTTTGAAGGCGTTTGAAGAAGTTGCAGAAGTACTTACATTCGGGGCGCGTAAGTACAAGCCTAACAACTGGCGTCAATGCGAAGACTACGGTCGCTACCTTGCTGCGGCATGGCGTCATCACTTCGCCGAAGGTAATACTGACGAAGAATCAGGCTTACCGCATCGAGCACATTTTATGACGAATATTATGTTTCTGCATACCAAACTGGTCCAGATTCGCAACGAAAATAAAAATGTGACATAACCTATTAATAATTTTATGGCCTCATACGGGGCCATTCAGGAGCAATGAACATGTCAACAATTAAAGTATTACAAGAAGATATTCGCTTACGTCCATCATCGATAGACTCATTCTTTGGTTGTGCATTCCAATGGGGTAAACACTTCTTAGAAGGCGAAAGTTCTATTCCTAATGACCGTGCAGCTATCGGTACAAGTATTCATGCTGGTGCAGAACAAGTGTGGCTAGAAAGTATTTCGGCTGGTACTAAAGTTGTCAACCTGGATATGATGAACGATGCCGCTGTTGAAGCTTATGAAGAAGAAGAGCAGAAAGGTTTACAGCTAGATGAAGGCGTAACTAAAGACGATAACATCCGTGAGATTATCGCAGGCAATGAAGCGTTTGCTGAAGACATCGTACCGTACGCTCAGATACCGTCTGCGGTTGAAACATTCTTAAAAGTAGACTTAGACCATGCACTAGTATCTGAATTAGGCGGAACAATAGATTACCTAACACCTAATACCATTGCCGACTTAAAGACGTCTAAGCGTAAGCCTACTGTCGCTAACTACGTTACTCAGCAGTCTATTTACACATATTTAGGTTTAGCTAATGGTTACGACATCAAGCACAACTTAATACAGTCTGTAGTGCTAAAAAAAGTGCCTGAAGGTATGATTTTACCTATGGAAGCTCAAGTAGACCAGACTAAGAAATTGGTTAACATTATGTTGGACACCTTGGACATAGTGCACAAAGACATTATCCCAATCGAAACTATATTGCGTCCTAACCCTAAGTACATGTTTTGTTCTGAGAAGTTCTGTAAGTTCTACGGTTCTTGTCCTGCCACTAATGCACGTAAAGTTAACACAACGGTAAAACTATGATTCCATATCCTCATCAAGAGTCTATGTCTGATGAGGCACTAGATATACTACGCGAGCATGCGATAGTATATCTGGCGTCGGAAGAGCGTACAGGCAAGACGTTAACCGCTATATTAGTGGCCGAAAAGAGCAAAGCTAAAAATATCTTAGTTATAACTAAGAAGAAAGCTCTAGACGGCTGGAATGAAACTCTAACCGCTTATCCACACAAGAAAGTGTACAAAGTAACTAATTATCACCAAGCGCATAAAGTAGACCCTAGTAACTATGATTTAATAGTGCTTGATGAGTCGCATAACTACATTAGTGCCTTCCCTAAGCCTGGTGGTATGTGGAAGAAACTACTAGATGTGTGCCGCAATAAGCCTATCATGTACATGTCAGCTACTCCGTATGCACAAGGCCCACAGATGCTTTACCATCAATTAGCTTTGAGCTCTTGGTCGCCTTGGAAGAACCACAAGAACTTTTATCAGTGGTTTAGACTATACGGTAAGCCTTATGAGCTAAAGATTAACGGTGTGCCTATCCGTCAGTACGATAAGTGTGATAAAGACTTAATACTCGGTACGTGTGAACACTTATTTATAACTAAAACTCGCACTGAGCTTGGCTTTGAACATGAGCCAGAAGACGTGCTACATTATGTAGAGTTGAGCGAAGACACTAAAGCATTGTACAATCAGCTCATGGAGCACAATATTGCATTCTTAGACCAAGGCAAAGAGTTAGTATGTGATACTAGCCCTAAGCTCCGTGTTACACTTCACATGCTAGAAGGCGGTGTAGCTAAGATTGAAAAAGAATACCTGGTGCTAGAAAATGAAGAAAAAATTAATTTCATCCGAGATACGTTCGGTGATACTGAACAACTCGTTATTATGTACAACTATAAAGCAGAGCATACTAAACTTAGCCAACGGTTTAGACGGGCGACTTTACTACAAGCAACCTCTTTCGCAGAAGGCGTTGACCTTTCAGGATTTGAGCACCTTGTCATATACTCACAGGACTTTAGTACTGCGAGACACACCCAAAGAAGAGCTCGCCAGGCTAATAAGAAACGTGCCACCGCAATACGAGTCCACTACTTGCTTGTTAAAGGTGGACTTAGCGAAAATGTGTACAAAACTGTATCTATAAACAAACAGAACTTTGTTGATTCTGTATTTGAGAGGAACTTACTATGACACTATTATTCAGGCCTATGCTTGCATACAACAAGACGCCTAAGCTGAGCGAGCTAAAGTACCCTTTATTAGCTAGTCCTAAGCTAGATGGCATTCGTTGCGTCATGGCAGATGGTATAGCTTACACAAGAAGTATGAAGCGTGTACCTAATCTTCATGTGCAAAATGAGCTAAAGAAGTTACAGCTACACGGTTTAGACGGTGAGCTAATGCTAAACACTTCTGGTGACTTTAACGATGTGCAGTCTGCTATTATGTCTGTGCACGGTAAGCCTGACTTTTACCTAGCTGTGTTTGATGACTGGTCACTTGAAACTTCAACTTTTGTTGAACGAACAAATGAAGTAAAGAGTAAAGTTGAAAAGCTAGACAATCCGTTAGTTACTTATGTGTCGCATGAACTCATGAACTCGCCAGAAGAGCTACAGTCTTTTTGGGACCTGTGCATTGAAGCAGGGTTTGAAGGTGCCATGGCTAGAGCTTTAGGTGGCCCGTATAAGCGTGGTCGCAGTACACTTCTTCAAGGTTATTTAATTAAACTAAAGGTATGGCATGATGCAGAAGCGACGGTTACTGGAGTCACAGAATTATTCAACAATGAAAATGACGCCGATGTTGGTGAACTTGGTCAGACTAAACGCTCTAAATCCCAAGACGGTCTTGTTGCTGCTGATACTCTTGGAGCCCTTTGTGTTACATACGCAGGTAAGACATTTAATGTCGGCTCAGGCTTCGATTATGCAACGCGTAAAGCGTTATGGCTAAAGAAAGACTCGTTAATAGGCAAAACTGTAACATTTAAGTATCTAAACTTATCTAAGTACGGTGTGCCTCGTCACCCAATATTTAAAGGCTTTCGTTATGAGTGAGAGTAAGCTACAGAAGAAAATACTTGACTGGCTAAAAGAAAACGGCTGTTGGGTGTTCAAGACTGTGGTGTGTAACCGGTCAGGCATCCCAGATGTCATTGGTTGCACACCTAAGGGCAGGTTGTTTGGTATTGAAGTAAAGTATGGCAAGAATAAAGCATCACAGCTTCAAGAGTATAACCTGCGTGAGATAGCTAAACGTGGCGGTATCGCTATATTAGCTTATGATTTAGAAACAGTAAAGAAGGAAATAACTAATGAATAAACAACAGTTCTATGACTACCGTGTAAAGCCTGCCCTGCAAGCCATGGCTAACTTTGGCAACTATAACACTTTATCTGCTCGTCGCCTTATGATTGTTACAGCTGAAGTAGAAAGCAACTGTGGCTATAAAGTTAAGCAAGAGGGTGGTCCAGCTGAAAGTGAGTTCCAGGTAGAACCACCCACATTAGCTACTGTTTTGTTTGAGTGGGATGCGTACATTGGCAACAAAGAGTTTGCCAAGCTAATAGATAGCTTTGCCTGCTCGTTTGACATCAACTCAAATATGCTCAATTCACCTCTATATGCTACAGCTATAGCTCGTGGTTGGTACGCAATGGATAAGCATGCTTTGCCCTCCTACAACGACCGTGAAGGCATGTGGGAGTACTACAAACGCGTGTGGAACACTGACGGTGGTGCTACTACACAAGAGAAGTTTTACAAAGCGTGGGAAGCAACAGCACACGTTAAACTATAACTAATTATGCGGCTTCGGCCGCTAGGAGTTTTTATGAATTGGTCAGAGTTAGGTAAAAAGGTCGCGGACTTTGCACCGCTTCTTGGTAGCGCGTTAGGTCCAGTTGGTGCAGGTGTTGGCGCTTTAATATCGTCTGAGTTTGGCACTGAAAACACGCCAGATGCTATTAACTCATTTATAGCTGGCAATCCTGAAGCGCAAGTTAAACTTAAAGAAATTGAGATTACACACAAAACAAAGCTACAACAAATAAAACTTGAAACACTGCAAGCTGAGCTAGGTGATAAAGCCAATGCAAGGCAAGCGCACAACCAAAGTAAAATGCCAGCTTATTTAAGTATAGGGCTAACGGTATTAATAGCTTTGCTGGTTTTCTTGTTGTTTTACGTTGATGTGCCAAGCGGCAGTCGTGAGGTTTTATTTATGCTGTTAGGTGTGGTTGTTAAAGAATGGGGTAGCGCTATGCAGTTTTGGTTTGGTACAACTCGCAGTAGCGCAGATAAAACAAGATTGATGGTTAAATAGGTCATAAAAAGAAGCCTCTGGTTAGAGAGGCTTTAAGGTTAGTGATGTAGATGCCCATCGTGTATGGGACGTCATATGCATAACTACTGTGTTAAAATGGTTTTTATCGTTCCGTCAGGTAGTCTTATCTTTATAGATACACCATCGAACCAAATAGCTGCTCTTCCACTAAGGTTAGGGGGATTAGTAGTTACAGTAGGTAGATAAGGACTAACTAAATCAACTCCAGCGTTAGCCACGGCTACCATACCGCCTACAGGTGCAGCCGACCCATTCCCTAGGAGGATCGAAGCGGAATTAAAACTCAGAGACATGCGCGGATATGCGTCAGTTTCTCGCTTGGCATCCATACCTTCAGCGTACAGGTTCCAGCTATACTGTGATGAGGCATCGAATCCATCACTTAGAACTGTAGTAGTAGCTGAAAACCCAGTTAATAGTGAACTGCCAGCGCCACTTCCTGAAGTATTCCTAAGCAGAGTAGCTCCTCCACGCATACTTAAATCAGTGCCGTCAGACCCATTTATAGTGAATCTATCTCTGACTCCTGGATCGCTGGAGAACTTGAATTTACTGAAGTCGACTCCTCTACCACCAATAATTTGGTTTGATGAGCCTTGTCCTGGAACCCCCTCTGATGCTAGATGTACCCTAGCTCCTCCGACATTCTCGAACCTAGCGCCATAAAATTGAATATAATTCCCACCAAGATACATATGGTACTCAGCCGTATTCCCTTCCATGCATGGATTATAGAATCGTATATTATTAACAACATTAGCAATGGGGTGCGGAATAATATTTACATGCCTAGTACCTACAATTCCTGATCCCTCTGCTGAGTAGTGAAAGAACCTAGAATCTTGTACTGTCCATTCAGTTACCCACCCCGTATCATCTAGCTGCTCAGTCTCGAAATTTCTTTGGTTATTTAGAAAGAAGAAGTCCCGTGCACTTCCATATGCGCATCCTTGTGATTTGCCAGATAACTTTAGTCCTACTGCAAATTCCCGTATTACTTGGCCTAGGACCCTAGCGTTATTAACGTTATGAACCCTACATCCGATTCCTTGACCTTCCCAACCTGTAATAGGTTTAGTTTTATTCACTAGATTGGGGACTATTATCTCCACAGTTCCACTAAGGGATAATAAGTCAGTAGGGTCATCACCATTACCAGTTGATATATCGAATGCTACGGCAGGGGAGCCGTAAACATTTATAGTAGCATTAGATCCGTCAAATGCCCCCTTAGCAACTACTCTATCATCTATTCGATACGATAATGATCTCAGGCTTACCATACCTCCAGTGGAGTAGGCATAATCAATAGCTCTTTGGATAGCTACGCGGTCGTCAGTGATAGATCCATCCGCTACCGCACCAAAATGTTGCGGATACACAGTACCAAAGGGCAGGATGCCGTCAACGCCTAAATCATTCGTGCAGCTGTCAGGTCCGATGGCAGAGCTATCAACTAGGTACTGAAGTCCAGCCATCGTAAAGATTGTCCCATCCAGCATAGTTGCTGCAAACACAGCAGAAGTGCGTTTCCTATCTCCCATAATTAAGGCCTGTACATCAAAATTACTTTTTACCGATCCAACCTCAATATAATAACCACCGCCAGTAATATAAAACTCAACAACACCATCACTGCCTGATTTATTATCAGTACCATTTTGTACAATCTCAGTCGGACTAGCCGCATCACTGTAAATAGTAGCTAATGAATCGTCAGAGGTTTTACGCACTTCGTACACATCACCCGCGTCAACTGTGCGTGTTTGTATTTTAGTTAAACCGCCATTAGTAGGTGATTGAAATATTTTAAGTGCTAAAGTAGAGTTATCAGCTAGAGATTGCCAAACTTCATTTAAGTATACGTAATCAATGTATGAAGCACCGCTATACACTCTAGCCCGTGTGTACACACTAGTGTCTACAGAAGTCAGGGCCTCGACAGACTCTACAACTATGTGAATATCTACTTTGTTACCAGTACCTCGCTTTTGTAGCACGGTACCTCGGCCTACTGCCAAGTCTTCCATGACAGCAAGCGATTTAGTTATATTGCGAATTTTAAACATTATTTAATCCTCTTTACTGAGTCTGAACCATGTTGCATTGCCGAATAACCCTCTTGTTTAAGGTATATAGCTAATGACTTCTTATCGTTGTAATCTAGGCCGTATGTATCTGCGACCTGCTTTTGTTGCTCATAAGTAGCTATACGATGTTGCGGTATAGCTGTTGGTTTACCTGAACCTTTAACTGATAGTACATTGCCTTCACCATAGAACAGAATTTTAGGTGTGACCTTACCATCAGCTGCATCTCTAGCCGCACGCTGCTGAATCATCATGGCTTGCTTAGTTAAGTTAACATCGCCTGCTACTTCATCCATAAGCTCTCGCATAGAACGAACATTTAATGGATTCTCTAGTACATCAGCTGCTTGCATAACTAAAGCTAAGTTGTTAGACTTTTGTGTTGGCGCCAAACGTTTAGCGTAGTTAAACATAGATGACGCAAACTCGTATTTAGCTCGCATAACTGGGTCAGTTGTCAAGTAGCTCTGCATCTTAGGCAGCTGGAAGTTGCCAGTAGCTTTAGCCAAGTTTAAGTCATTTTTAAACACATCAGCCATTGTCTGTATTGCTGCTTTTGCTTTGCGAGCATCAGGCGTTGTAAAACTAATCTTATCGAGCTCTTTACTAAGCGCAGGGTAGTGAATCACTCGCAAGCCATCTTCTAAGCCATCTGCAAACTTATTAGCTAAAGCGTCTAACACCGCACCTTCCATAGCTGGTCTTGACGACATCGGCAGTGCAGTCATAACGTCTTGAAATGAACCGTCTAAGCTTGTTATATACTTAGTCAAGTTCTTAACTAATGTCTCATTTGTCATGCCAGGGCGATTTACTGCTCGTGTAATAACATTCTTCTCTAGACTCTTCATTTGTGCATACTTAGCTTTAGCCTTAGCAAATGTGTTTGTCCACTCAGGATTGTTAGGTAGCACTCTTTTTGCGCCGAAGTCTATCGCGCCATCAATGCGCTCCAGGACCTCATCAAGGGCTTTAAAATCTTTTGCTTTGGTAATGCGTTTATTGAATCTAAAATCGTTCACAAACTGTCTGAGCTCTATTAAATCAGACATATTTGCACCTGTTGACATACCACGAATCTTAGAGGCCTGCAAAACAAATCGCTCGAGCACCGCTGGGTCAGATATGTTCTTTTCTAGCGAGCTAAGTACTGGGTCAATAGCTAACTTCTCATAGTTCCACTTAAACTTGTTAAGATTAGGCGACATAGCAACTTGCATCTTAGTGTCGTTGTAGAACTTCTTAACAGTCTGTGTGTAGTTGCTTAAATCATCAACTAGTATACGACCTGCGTTTTCTTCTGTAAGCTCTGCAGTTGCATTTAGTACATCACGTGCACGGTTATCAATAGACTTACCAATGGCCGCTGCTGCTTGAGGGTCTATAGCTGCTGCTGCAGATACTATTGCCTCACTGCCTGGACGAGTAGCTAATGTAGCTGCTATCTGACCTTTCTTACCTTTAGGCAAGTCACCTTCGATAACTTTTTGTAGTCCTATAGTTATATCGGCAGCTTCAGAGTCCGTTACAAACATAGAAGTCTTAAGTGACTCCATTGCACCGCCAACGTTGCCATCTAACAGTAAGTCTTTAGCACGCTTAGCACCTTGCCACACATACTTAGCACTACCAAACACACCTAGGCCTATTGTGTCACCGATAACTGAAGACTCAGCTGCTGTTAACGCTTTGTGTGCGGCTATTGTACTAGACATATCTACGTTTAGCTCTAACGCCTCTCGTAGGTAGTCCATCTCAGTACCGATAATTCCTCCACCAGCTGCGCCTATTATAGAGCCTGCTATAGTACCTGCACCAACTACCCAAGGGTTCTTGGTCACTTTAGCTGCAGTCTCTGCACCAAGCTTACCACCTGCAATACCACCAGCAACACCCCAACCTAACTCTGAACGCTCAGACTTAAGCGCGTCCCAGAAGCCTTCGTCTAACGGCTTGAGGTTACCTTCTTGGTCACGAGTGTAGTACTGACCTACACCGCCCATATGGTCTAATATACCTAGCTCTTTGTTTGGAGTCTGGTGCCACTCTACTTCAACACCGCGCTCTTTAAATAAATCAACTATACGTTGAGCTGTTGCCTGGTTTGCTTTCTCTACAGCTGCAAAGCTAACTTTGTCACCAGTAAACGATGAGTATCGAGTAGTAACAGATGCCATATTAGGCTGAACAATCTTTAGCTTAGCTAATAGTTCTTGCGGCTCTAACTTTGTGTCCATGTTAACGATAGTTTCCAAAGACGTAGTAGCAGGTAAGTTGTGCTCACGAGCCATCTGGTCAATACGGTCAAAGATAGACTTCTCGCTAGGCGGAGCTTGTACAACCTGGTCAATTTCTTTTTCCTGACCTTGTATGTAAGCTAAAGCTTCGTCTTCAGAATAGCCATCTGCTACAGCCTGACGTACGGCTTGAGCATCTGCTATAATAGTGTTAATATCTTCTTGCTCATACCCCATACCAGCAAGCTCTTGCTGTAAGGCTGCAGGGTCATTGCCGTCTTTAAGGTACAGATAACCTGCACCAACAGCAGCAGCAGGACTAGAGTATAGTTTTAAATTCGTTTTGCTACCACCAGCTTTAGGCTTAAGTACAGCATACTCTACTTCATTAGACTTATTTGCGTCTAGATTCTTTGCCATTGTAGTGAAGTACTGTTCTACTTGACCTACAACAGTGTCAGGTAGGTATTCACCCGTATCAGCTTCATAATTTCTACTTACACTAAGTGCCATACTTTCTGCAAAGCCCTGTGTACCGATGCCGTACATGTACATAGTTTCTAGAAAGTCATCGGTTTCTACAACAAGGGCAGACTGCAGCTCAGCAGGGTCTATACCTTCAAAGCTAAAGTTGTCCATCGCATCTGACATAGGGTAGCTAGCAATTGCGTCGTTAACAGCTTCTTCGTTCAAATCTTGTGCTTTGGTGATAGAGTTATCTGCAACTTTCACTACTTCAAAGTCCATGTCGTTCTGTTTAGCTAGCTTCTTAGCTGTAGATAGCACTTGAGTTTCGTAGAACTTTTGTGGTCCATCTGCACGGTGCAATTGCTTTTGTATGTTGCCGCCTTTAATAGGTATAGCTAATTGTGCTTTACCTGAACTAAGCATACCTTCAATTTCGCGTTCAATACCCTTAGCTAACCACGACTTCTCGTACGGTGACTGAGGAGGTATGCCTACGGTACTATTGCTAATTAGCTCTTCGGGAGTCACTACTTCTGTACTTTGCATGTAGTCGGTGTTCAAACCTAAGTCTTCCATACGTTGCGTTACACGAGACAGCTCGCCAACACCTTGGTCTCGACTTAGATGTATAGAGTGGCCCTGCACTGCGCCAATAGCGTCAGAGTAAGCATCTATTAAGTCTTGGACTTCAGCTAAGTTAGGAGCTGCTTGTGCTCCGTCAACATAACCCTTAGCGCGTCCTGTTTGGTGTAGGTCGGACTGTATTTCTTGTAGCACACGAGTAGGTGCACCGTTTAAGTCAGTGTCAAACGTACGAGTGTGCATTAAGTAATTAGGCACTTCGCTAAAGTGGTTTGAACTATAGCGAGTCTCTGCTTCCTGGTCACTTTGTTTGAAAGTATAGATGTTTTCCTTGTAAGTAGGATTACCTACGCCTTCAGGTAAACTAACCCAATTGTATTCTCCACCACCTTGCTCTACGCCGAACTGGTCTTTACGACCTGCTACGATACCTTGCAAGTTCTCTTTAGAGTACTTAGCGTTTGAGTCTATATTGTCAAGAACACCAGAGTACTTAACTTCTTCGTCCTTAACGCCCATTTTCTTAAGTGCGTTAGGAAGTGACTTGCCAGGTATAGAAGCACTATCATCTAGTGCGTCTATACCTGCTTTTAGTAGTGATTTAATAGCTGACATTACACACCCTCATTAGTATTTTGTGGTAGTTTCATAGTTCTGCTCATGCCTTGTTCACTGCTGCCATTGCCTTGCGCCATCTGTGAAGCTTGCGCCTGGGCACCTTGACTCTGTTGTAGCATCTGTGCTGTTTGCTCTAGTATAGCTGCTATGTTAGGAGAGTACTTAGTTTTCATAGACTTCATGCTAAGCGATGCCATTTGGAAGAAACCAGCTGGATTCACTTGAGCAGTCATAGTACCTATCTGACCTGACATAACAGTCTCTAGCATTAGCTGTGCTTTCTCATCTTCATCATTATACGAATTAGTTTCAACTCGAATCTGGAAGTCTAAGTATGAAAAGTCGGTACCGTCTTCTGACACTGGAGCTAATACTATGTTACCTTCTTCGTCTTCCATTACTTCACCAGTTTCTGGGTCGTTAACAGGCAACAGTATAGGTTGTTGTACTGGCTGGCCATCTGGACCTACTTCACCGGTCATCTCCATCATAGGCTGATTTGTTTCTATCCAGCGCTGTCCTGATGTTTCATCGGCTACCATAAGAATCTGATTAGCGTAATAGTATTGACGAACTAACTTAGCTATATCTTCGCCCAGGCTACGCCAGAATGTTTCTATTCTAGCTGTCACATATCGCAGTGACATGATAGACGCATTTTGCTGTAGCTTAACTTTACGTCCAGAGTCTGAAGCAAATGCCATACCTAAGAAGCTATCGTTAATACCTAGCACACGTTGTATACGGTCTAATGCTCTGTCTATAATGTTATACTGGTCCATTATCTCACGGCTAAGCTTTTCGACTTTTATGCCACCTAAGCTAAGTACTGGAATAACAGCTGTTACGCGGTTGAATGCGGTAGTAAACTCATCGATGTCTTCAACTGCACCTTCTTCTACAAAAGCTTTTTCAGCATTTACCATTAGCTGTATACTAAGTACTGCCTGGTTTAGCGCGTGCTGTGACTGTACAATTTCACGGAATATACCGTAGTACTCAGTGCGATTCGATGCATGAAGCTTTTGTACTCGGTAAGGCCAACGCACGTCTTTAAAAGTAATCTCTTTCTTCTGTAGCATGTGGTCGCCACACCAAAAGCAAGAGTAGCTTTTACCACTCTCGTCTTCAATTACAGAGTGCACAATCAAGTAGTTGTCGAACATACGATACTGGCCTGTGAAGCGAGTACCGTAGTTATACTCAAACTCAGCTTCGTCTACTTCTAAGTGATTCCAGTAAGATACCAACTTTTCTACTGCTGCTTTACCAAATGTCTTACGAACTAAGTCTTCTGACATCCAGCGAAAGCGGTGTAAAAATCTAGCATCTGAATAGTCATCCATAGTGCTCATTGGGTCTAAAACTAATTCAGACTCTGGTACACTGTGAGTAACTACGCGATTTATAGGTCGACCAAACTGGTCACGAGCACCTGTGTCTTCTACGCTAGTATAACTACATAGTAAACCTGATACCATACCACCTAACTTTATCGTATCACCTTCAATATCAAAGCGGTTGTCTTCAAACACGTTGTTGACTACATCGTTAAGTACAGTAGCTGTATCTATGTCACGAGGGTTAGTAGGGCTTATCACAACTGTATTAATAAGAGTTGAGTAGTAGCCTACTAACATACGAGCGAATAGCTTTATGACGTTGAATGTCTCTGCCGGCTGACCGCGCGAAGTTAATATGTTAAGCTGTTCTTGTGTGAAGTGACGATTGTGGTATAGATTCCACACTTCGTCAGCTTCTTTACGAGATTGCTCAAACGCTTCATAACCGACCCGAAAGCTATCTTTAAGGTCTTTTATAGTTGCTTTCATCGTTTAAAGTACTCCGCTAAAGGTTTCTTCTCACCAGACGCTTTAATAACTGTCTGCTGGCTCTTAGGTGCTGCAACACCGCCAATAAAGTCTGCACGCTCTTCGATTGCGTCAATAACTTTAGCTACCTGGTCTAAGTCCATGTTAAGTCGGTACTTAGCTACGTACTCATCGTTTAAGTCATACACAGCTTCTAGCTTATTTTTAAGTTCAAATAATTGCGTCTTCAGCTTAACTAATACTGGACCAGTCTGCTCTTTAAGTGAACCTGCAGCAGAGTTAAACGCGTCTATTTCACCTTGAGTTAATGATGCACCGTACAAAGCATGACGTAAAGTGTTACGGAATGACTCATATGCTGCTGTACCTGCAGTACCACCAATATCGTTTGATAAGTACTTTTTAACACCACGAATCATACTATCAATAGGACCCGCTTGTTGGTCGGTGATATTCTCACCTGCAACTTCACCTAGGCTAGTAAGCTGACGTAGTTCTGTCGTAATACGTCGGTCTTCAGTCGTCATAGGGAAGTCTTTTTCAATACGAGTTATGTATCGACTTGCTTTACGTCTAGCTTCAGGTGTGGACAAATCAGCATCTAAAAAGCCACCTTCAAACTGTTTGTCCAACTCATCTTTAGTTGTATTAATCTCATCAGTCGATTTCTGCGCAGTCGTGCGCTCACCGCGTGCTTTAACTTCTTCATAGACTTCATTATAGTCACGACCCTCTTCTTCAGCTATACGTCTAGCTTCACGTTCATCTTTAGAACCGCCACCGCCACGCTTAATTTGTACAGCTTGTTCATAAGCTTCAGGGTACTTTAAGTCCGGATTGTTCTGCATAAGCTCTTTAGCTAGTCGCTCAGTCTCAGTACCGCGCACAGATGCTGTACCTTTCTTAAGCTCTTCATATGCTTGCCACACTGGAATACCTTCGTCTTCAGCTTTAATCCTAGCTATACGCTCTAATTCAGTTATTCGCTCCTTAGATTCACCTGAGCGCATGCGTTGCTGAATAAGCGAGCGTGTGTTCATACGCTGTAGCTCAGCATCTTGCATGTATTGAGTATAACCAGACTGTGCAAATACTTTGTCTAAGTCTGTCATGTGCTTCTGACCTTTAGAATCAGTAGTCCACACAAAGTTGCCTACGTCACGAGGGTTTTCAAAGTAACCGTCGATGTCAGTAATACCCATCTTCTTAAGTGCATCTTCAGCTTCTTTGCTGCGAACAACTTCGTCGTAACGAACTGCGTCAGAGTAAATGCTTTGGCCAGCTGGATTGCTCTTAGCGTACTTTAAGAAGTTGTTTAGGTGCTTAGTATTGCCATCACCATCATAAGCACGAAACGCGTCAAACGTTTTACTTTGCAGGCCTTGCTTTTGAGCTGTGTACAACTCATTTTGTAGTTGCTGTACCTGAAGCTGAGTTTGATTAGGTTGAAGAGTCTTTTGTTGCTGCAATTGCATGCGAGAGACTTCTTGCCTGTTTTTAGCTTCAGCTAATCTTGCTTGTCGCTCAGGTTCAGCACGCAATGTGTCACCTACATTACGAGCACCTTGCGTTATACCTAAGCCTGTGTATGCATTGGCCATTACATATCTCCGTTAGGGTTGTAGTTAGCTAAGGCTACGGCTGCGTTGCCTACTTCAGTAATTGCATTGCCCGCAGCTTGACCTGCTGCCATTTGAGACTGCGTAGCTATGTTTTGTGTTGTGTTTGTATTGCGAGCTAATGTGCCTGCCATATCACCAGATGGGTCTTGACCCAAGCCAATCTGTAAGAAGTTTGACTGAAGCTCTGCCACTTTAGCTGGTGCATCCATACGAATAGCAGCTCTGCTTTGTGCGGCTGAAACTGCACCTTGTTGTTCTAGCTGAGCACTTAAACCGCTATCAGTAATACCACGTTGAGCTAATGATGTGGCAACGGCATCTTGTGCTTTTTGGTACTCTGCGTTAAAAGCTTCTAAGCCTTGTGCTTCATACATATCTGGCGACAAGTTGCTGTAGTAATCAGACAAGTTATCTTGAATAGGACCGTACACTTCTTTCCAGTCATCATAACGTTGCTGGTTAAAAGCTAACTCACTTTGACTCGCTTTACTCGCTGCGTCTGTGGCTTTGCCTGCTGCGTTACTGCTCACTACGGCACCAAGTACAGCAGAGCCTGCTATTGCTGTGGCTACTCCTGACATAATTCCTCCTGGTCAATTCTGTGTTGTATTACATCTAAGTAATCAACAGTAAGTTCTTCATAAGGCTCTAGACGGCGTCTAGAAACTAATAGTACATTACCATCATGTGCAACATGCATCTTGCAGTTAGGAGTATGAGAGTGGTTCGTGTACCTTCCAGCTATAGTGCGTTTACCGTTTATTCTGGCTAAACACACTACAGCATTCTTTTCGTAACCTGTTTTGCTATACAAGCCTAAACCGTGTATCTTAGACTTGTCTAGAAACACAGCAGCAAACGCAGCTGGCATAACAGTCATATCAGCAGTATTTTGCACTTGGATTTGTACTTGTTCTTCTGTGAATCCTAGGTGCTTAATAGCTTCAATATAGCTGAAGTTATCTAGTTGTAAATAGAAGTCTTCAAGCTCGGCAAAACTGTCTACTACTAGTCCGCGCTGAATCTCATCACCGTCTTCACCTTTAGCTACGTGAAAAGTAATCCAGGTAGTATCTTCATGCGCGTAGCCTGCTCTTTTCTTGCCGGACAAACCTTTAAACACATTGTAACCAGATAAACGCTTACGAACACCTTCATCTGTAGACACCGTAATATCACCTTTAATCATAACGTCAAAGTGGTCAAACTTGTATAGTTGTCCAGTTATGAAAGTGTCTTTGGGTATAGTTATCTCTCTAGCATACATGTTGCCATGCATATAGTGCTTCACAGGTATATCTACTTGCTCTTTAGTTTTTGCAAACTCTTCGTAAGCTAGTATAAGTGCTCTACTTTCAGCTTTTGAGTTGCCACTAACTAAATCAATAACTCTGGACATTAAACCACCCGTTAGCAAGTAATTGTGTAAATGAGTCAGCTGCGCGTTTGTATACTTTTATCTCGCTTGCTGATGTGTTTTCGATTACTACTTCTTGTACACTACCCTCACCAAGTGTCTTAAAGCTTTGTACATAGACGTTGTAAGTCACACCTGTAGTCAAAGCTTCTGGAGCATTTGAGAAGTTCTCGCCCAAGTCTGATAATTGGAACAGTCCTTCTAGGCTAGACCATACAGTGTTGTTAAAGTCAAGCATTGCCACAGAAGCCTGGTCATACTCAGTAACATTGCTAAGCTTTGCTACTGCTTCAAGTAGTGCTTCTACTGCTTCTTCAACATCGTCGTTGCTTTCATCTATAGTTGCAAGTGCCGCTTTAAGTTCAGTTAACGCAGCATTAAGAGATGATAGTGTAACTTCTGCTTCAGGTAACTCTGACTCTTTAACATAAGGGTCTACACCTTTAGCTCCAGTTATAATACCTAACTCGTCCACAATAGCCGACAGTGTGCGACGCAAACTTAATGGGTCTAGCACATCTGCTGGTAAGCTTATTCTAGACTCCGGCATGACCTAGTCCTCTTCCTACAACATACTCGTACTCAGATACTTCACCTTTACCTTTAAACTCAAATTGAATATAGTTACCACGCTGTAAAGCCTGGTCTATTTGAATTTCGTGCTTCTTGGTTCCAGTTAAAGTAGTGTTAAATACAAGAGAATCGTTAATAAATATATTAATAATTATATCGCCTGCTGAGTAAATGTACACCTTTTTATATGTTTTATCTTCAGAAAAGCGTCCTTCTATGAAGCGTGGAGAGGTGTAAGAAAACTCTTCTAACTCATCGCTTGCAAACAACTCTTGTAGTACGCCATCTGCTGAACCGTACAGCGTGTCGTTACCAACAGATAAAGAGGAGATACCTAAACTAAGGTTTTTAAAGATTCGAGTAAACCGGTAGTCATAAGCTAATATATTACCATCTGAGCTAAGTAAGTAGTACACCTGGTCATGAACAATAGAGTCAACGATGTCTAAACTTAGCTTGCCCAATGCACTTTGTGTTATTACTTCTGCAGGAGAGCCATTAGATGCGCATATGCCATCTGTAGACAACCAAAGTACTGCACTACCAATCTGTTGCACTGACTCACCTGCTACACAACCCTGTTCACCATCTAGTAACTGCTTAGATAGCAAAGTAGGGCCTGTGCCATAAACTATGTAGGTCTTGTACTTTGTAAATACTAGTAGACCACTACCTGTCTCACCAATACCCGTTATGTCACTGTAGAACTCTAAGAAGTACACTTCAGGCCAGTAAGCTGGTTTGCCTATAGGTGTGAAGCGAAGCTTTGAGCCTTCTGCACCAAATAGCATAGCATTAGACTCAGTCAAATACTTTAGCTCAGCTGGTGCTGGAGTGTTAAGTGTTGAGTCTAATAAGTAACCTTGTACTTCTACATCTTTAAGCACATCTAAGTAAGTCATATCAGCGTTGTTTATTTCTTCAACTAGAGTAAAGGTAGATAAGAAACCACCTACACGATATAAGCGCTTTTTGTCAACCTGAGGGTCTGTAGACACCTGTAAATTACTTACTGTTACAACACCTTGCACTTCTTTAGTGTCTGATAACGGGCTAGGAGCTGACTCAAGACCTGTAGTACTGTTGTAAAAAGTATATAGGTATTGTACGTCACCATCAATAGGAGCAATCTTAGATTCGTCTAAAAGTGCATTACCGCTGATGTCTTCTACGTCATCTGTTACACCAAGTATAGGACCTACACCAGGGTCAGTAAATGTACCAACTAAACGCCACTCATTTTTGTACTGACGATATAGCTCTATACCACCACTACCATATGTAACACCTTCTGGAGGTGGGAATAACACTGCAGCCGTAGCAGGAACAGTAGGACCAAAGTAAGAGTAACGCTCTTCATAGTCGTTACCAAGCAGCTCTACTCTAGAATTAGCTAAGTTAACAGCTAAGTCTTGTGCATCAGAGTAATAGCTTCCGTCAGAGTTTACAAACTTATAGAAAGTCTTTTGTAGTGGCAAGTCGCCTGCTTGTGTTATTTCGAACTTAGCAGTATTTACAGCGTCTATAGAATCGGACACAGTTAGCGTAGGCGCAATAGTAGGCATAGCTATACCTAAGTTGCTGACTACTCCACCAACTACTGACTTGGGCTGAACACCATCAGTCCAGTATAGGTCACCCTGGAATTCTACGTAGTCTCTACGAACGTCTGAGCTGTACCAGGTATCTGTTATGTCAAAGTAGTAGTTGAACACTCCAGCACTAATTGCTGTAGCGAGCTTAGATTTTACCGACGACAAAGTGCCTAGAGCTGTGTTTATATTATTAAACACAGTGCCCTGGTTAAGTGCTAAAAACTGTGGACTTTGTCGTGTAGACAGCCCACCGTCAAACTGTTGTATCTTCATCGCCGTCTCTCTTTGCTAAGTATATACGAAGCGAAGTTATCTGCTTATCTATGTTGTCTGTGCGTGAGTCTATCTTTTCTAGACTTGATAAGAAGGGTGTCATGAACTCAGCGAGAATCTCTCTGACTTCTCGCTCAGTCATGATGTCAGCCTCAACCCTTATCACACGCTCAGTCAACTTCGTGTTCTTTTCTTCTAGTTTTTCGATTTTGCTATAGAGGTTTTTTGTTCTGGTTTCACCTCTACGCTTCTCAAACATTCTGTCACCAGTGAGCAGTGATACTATTATGCCTACAACAGCTGCAGCCCACGCTTGCCATGTGTCCATAACTTATCCTATTTATCAAACGCACCACGATACTGTGTTGACCGATGACCGGCACGAACGTTATTCTTACGCTCAAATTCTTTTGACACAGTTAACTCTCTGTCATACAAAGCTAATGCTTTTTGACTTTTTTCAGCAAAGCGTGTGTCGTAGTCATCATCGAAAGCGTGGCCAACAACATAGTGTTTAACTGCTGTATCCCACATTAGAGGCAACTCTAGTTCAGTTGATATTGACTGTACTGCATAAGGGATGTATACATACCACACATGTATCACTTGAGTAGATTCTGAAATTTGGGTAACAACACCGAATGTATCGCCTGTATCTATTATACCTGGTTCGAATAAGTTAGTAACTACTCCGTAATCACTAGTAGTTGTGTAGTCTTCCATACCGGTTACGACACCAAAGTACTCACCGCCTACGTAGTCAGCACCAGCTTCCATGGACATCGGGTATATGTGCTCTGCTATAGACTCATTAGGTATAGGGTATACACTTATTTCGGCTAGATTTCTTTTGTCGTATATAAGTGCTTCTACAGTACTTCCAGTATCTGTTTCCCAGCTAATATCGAGAAAGTAATCATCATCAAACTCACAAGACAGTTCTTGTTTTACACTTCGTGTGGCTTGTTTACGTTCTAAGAAGTCTAGTTGTTCATGTGTACAAAGCTCTAGAGCTCTGCCATTAAGTGACGCTCTGGTTATTAACCAAAGGTTATCTGGTAGTTCATACGTACGCTGTCCGATTACCATCGGTAAATCCAACTGCGCTTTAAACATTTGCGTTTGTTTAGCTATGTCTTGTTGTGCTTCTGACACTAGACGCAGTAGTCTGTCATTAGACCACCGTTGACCTGTAGGGTCTGCTAGAGTGTCGCGTGCACGTGTGATGATACTAGCGATTCTGTTCACTACAGTTCTCCTAGTGGAAGTGTCCCGTCCCTGGGCACATTTGGCTTAACTGAATATAGTAAGTTCTTGCGAATTCTTAGTATATTCTAAGTAGTCAATGACTACAACGTATTCACCAACTTCAGTAGCTGCACCTGTGTACGTAACACCTAGGTATACAGGAGTACCTGAACCCGTGTCTAAGTGACCAGTGAAAGTTCCTTGCTTACCGGCAGTCTTCATGTTAGCGCTTGACATAATCTGAGTGCCACCAGAAGCAGTACCTAGTTTAGCCGAAGCAGAAGTTGCTGCATCGCTAGCAGTTTTAACAAATACATACGCACCGGTCACAATTGCATTTTCAGGCAAGTAACCAACGATGTGATTTGCTGTCGCTGCTTCAATCTGACCTTTGTCAGTACCTTCTTTAAGGGCAAACGCCATAGTAGACGAAAGCTTCTTCTTGAAGGCATTATTGTAACGTGAAATATCAGCCATTACAGTTCCCCTTAAGATACTTTAAGGTCAGTAACAATAACACCGTGGTCAATGTTAGCAACTTTAGCTTGTTTGTACTCTTCAGTCTCAGCTTTAAGGTGAGTCTTACGAGTTTCCATCCAGAATTCCATGGCAGATTCTGAAGTGATGTCGAAGTCATCTGATGACTTGTACTTGTAGTCAGGCATTTTACCAAATGCTAGCTGTAGAGCACCTGCACCAAGGATTAGACCACGAGATTTAAGGTTTGAAGTACCGTAATCAAAGCCTTCTTGACCAGTCCATGCACCGTTGGTAACGTCGAATTGACGTAAACCAGATAGTTCAATTTCTGATTCATCCATACCCCAACCAGAGGCTGCATTACCAGAAGTAGCACCAAAGAATTGGTCTGCTTCAACGATTACTAACTGACCTAGACGACCAATAACACCATTGATGTTGCGGTTGTTGTTACCACGAACGTCACCTTGAGCCATAAGCTGTTGGTAACCAGCAGTATCTTTACGTAAAATGTTAGCCATAGCGCTATCAATTACGTATAACCACATTGGACGATTGCCATCTGTACGGTATGGCACTAACGGACGACGTACGCCACCAGTAGTGAAACCTTGAGATGTTTTAAGAGTAGTTTCAATGTCTAACAAAGTGTTAAAGTTGAAAGTAGACCCTAAATCAATCGAGTGAGACGGAGCTTGCTTGCCATCTTCGTTGGTAACCAAGTTACCTTGACCGGCATCGAAAATACCTTGGTCTTTAAAGCGTACGAATAAATCCGAAAGGCCTTTACGAGAGTCAGAGTGCTCGTTGATGCTTAAGTCACCGATGTTAACACCGTCAAACTTGTCACCGTTGTCTACTACTAAGCGGTAACGCTCAACAGTAATTTTATCTGAGAACTTTTTCTTTTGCTCGCCTTTACCGCGTGCAGTGTTTTTGCCTTTGATGCCTTTACCAGAAAGGTTACCATCAAAATCGAATACGACAGTATGACCAGTACCCGAATTCTCGTTGTTCTCTTGATAGACAATAGCGTCACGGCTATTACCTGTCATTGGAGACCAGAACGATGTACTCGCGCCTTGAATCAAACCTTCACGCATCCACTTTTTACGGACTAAGTCCGAGTTAATATCTACGACACCTGTTGCCATGAGATATGCTCCTAATGTGAATTAAAGTTAATGGTTATTAGTTCGATAGTGAGTCCGTCGGGAGACCATCTGATTTGCTGCCGTACTCGTTATGCTTATAAATAAGGGAATAACAACGACCTCACTATTAATATTAATACGTTATGCCTATTTTGTACACTTAATAAATTTAATAAATTTCGTTTCTGTACGATTGCTTGATGTCACTCTTAATAGCTTCGTCACTAGGTTTATCTGACCCACCAGCACGACTCAAATCAGGGTCATTAGGTGCTTCATCAGCTTTAGCAATCACTTTAGGCTTGCCTAGGAACTTATTGCACTTGTCTAAGAATTCATCAAAGGTGATTTCACCTTTCTCAAAAGACTTAGTTAAGCGAGGAGGGATGTCATTTTCTAACACGTCATCAGATAACGCACGTTCAGGGTTAGCAGCGTTGTGCTCTTCTAACAAGCGCGTACGACGCTCTAATTCTGTTTCTTTATGCGCAGTTTCTTTAATCTGCTTGCGCTTCTCTGCAAACTTAGACTTGTTAGTAGCATTTAGCTTGTCGAGCTCCACACGCCATTTGTCTGGGTCTGAATGCTTTAGCTCTTCTAAACGGTCTTGGTCAGCTGTATCAAGTGTAGCAAGTACGTCTTTTTCGTACGAAGCAGCAAGTGTCTCGTTCTCTTTACGCAAAGCAGCAGCTTCTTGTTGAGACTTAGTATAAGCTGATTGTGTGTCACGGCGACGTAGCTCAGCTGTAGCAGCATACGCTACCGCTTCATCCAGGTCTTCTGGAAGTTCCCACTTGCCGTCGTCACTTTTCTTAACTTCGTTTACCACGGTGTTTACTTTACTTTCAAAGGTGTCATCATTTGGAGTACCCATATTTTCTGTTCCTATATATGCAGAAGAAATTGTTTAATAAATTTATCGCATTTTGTATCTTTTGTAAACCTCCGATGTTATAATTATTTTCATCAACCTCAAACAGGAGAAGACTATGGCAGTCCATACATTCTCATCTAGAACCCGTGATGATGAGCTAATACAAACAGTTAAGGATAAGTGCGACGAACGTGGTGTTGTGTTCAGTCGTCTAGTAATAGATTTACTTAAACAGTGGGATAAAGCAGATGAAGCACGAGATACTAACAAGACTGCGTAACGGTGACGAACCTAAAGCAGTTGCTGAAGAGCTAGGTGCTAGTATCGCTACTGTTGTCCGCTACCGAACTGAACTAAATAACGCTATCAAAGAAGGCAAGCTAAATACACTATTAGCTTCTGCTGCACCATCAGCGGCTCAAATGGTTGAAGCACTATACGAAGATGCACCTCCAGAAGTTAAGTCAGCAGCCGGTGAACTAAGTAAAGGCATGAAAGCGCTCGAACGTCTACAGCCTGAGCTAATAGACACAGCTAACGAGATTAACAGGCGTATAGTTATAATGTGCGGCACCGCTGAATCAGTGTCTGAAATTGAGATACTTACTGGTGCGCTGTGTAAACTGCAGACTGCGTTCTTCCCTACGGCTGCTGGACCTGCTACTCAAGTCAACATTCAAAACAATGGAGGTACCTCGTATGGCGAATGGCTTAGCGATAAACCGGGAGCAGTTTGAGGAAATATACCCAGACCTGGCAGACCACTTTGACTTCTTTAACAACCCGCCACCTCCTGGTATAAGTCAAGAATCGTTTGAAAATACGTACTTCAAATCGAAGCTGTGGCGACTAAATAACATGTACAAGATTATCAACAAAGATGGTGAGCCTTGTACGTTTAGAATGAACTATGCACAGCACAAAGTATATGCAGCGACGAAGCAACATCCACGTATTATCATCCTGAAGTCTAGACAGCAGGGTATCAGTACATTGTGGCTTGTGTCATTCTTCGACGATGCATTGTGGTGTCCATTCTTACGCCTGGGTCTTATGGCTCAAGGTACTGATGAAGCTACCACACTGTTCGAACGTGTTAAGTTCCTGTGGGATAACCTCAGTGGTGATGTGAAGCGCTTTCTCAACATACGCTTAACTAAAGATAACACTAAAGAGCTTAGCTTTAGTAATGACTCGACGATGTTTATACGTGTTAGCTTCCGTTCAGCGACCCTGCAGCGCTTGCATATATCGGAGTTCGGTAAGATAGCTAATGCTAACCCTCAACGAGCTAAAGAGACCAAGACTGGTACCCTCCAGGCGCTTGCCCGTGGTAATACTGGTGTTATAGAGTCCACAGCCGAAGGGCGCAATGAGTTTAAGTTCATGTGGGATTCTGCTGAAGCTGCGCATGCCTCAGGACAAATGGCACCTAAGGATTTTCTACCTGTGTTCTTACCATGGTACCTGGACCCTGACTGTGTGCTCGATGTGTATCAGTCAGACACTCAAGAGTCTGACCGCTACCTGGGTGAGCTCGAAGTTGAGTGTAAAGTTAAGCTAACACAAGAGCAGCGTAACTTCTGGATAGCACAGCACCGTGAGCTCGGCGGTGATATATTCCAAGAGTACCCTGGTACACCCGATGAAGCCTTCCGTGCATCACGTGACGGTACATACTACGCACGCATATACAATGAGTACATCATCCGTAAGAAGCGATTAGTTACAGACCTATACGACCCTAACCTACCTGTGGAAGTCTTCTTTGACCTCGGTGTCGATGACTACACGTGCCTTATTATGGTGCAATGGTACCGTGGTGAATACCGTATAATCAAAGAGTACTTTAATAACGGCTATGACCTGACATATTATGTCAACTGGATAGTAGATACTGGTATTGAGGTTCGTGACTGGTACTTCCCACATGATATAGCTGTACGTGAGCTAATGGGTACAGGCAACGGTGGTCGAGCTAAGACTAGAGAGCAGTTGCTCCGCGAGTACTTTCGAGCTAATAATATCCGTGGTGCAATCCGCAAGATTAAGCGCGGCAATATAGAAGATGGCATACAGGCTGTACGTGAGATACTCAAGTCTATGTGGATAGATGCTAGTTGTGAATACACTCGCGAGTGTCTGCTAAACTATAGTAAAGATTGGGACGCTAGGCTCCAAGTGTGGAAGAACTCTCCTCTACACAACGAGTTTTCTCATGGCGCTGATGTACTTCGTCAGATTGCGCAGTACACCATAGAATCAAACAGAATGCACCAATCGAAATTGTCGAGCGCTAAGAATAACCCTAAACACACAGCAGGATATGCTGTATAACTAAGATAGATATAACTATGACTTCTGATACAGATATGAATAAAGACTTCGCAGGTAAGTACCCTAAAGTGACACCTGAACATATACAAGGACTGATGGATAAAGTAGTGTATATACCTAGTAGAGTAGCTAACACTACAACGACGCTTGTAGTAAGCTATATAAAAAATAGGCGACGTGGACTTCACTCTGGCAACTACGACTATGGCGTGCGTTGATACGCGTAACTTTGACCTGGATAAAGGTTTTAAGTATTGCGTAGAAAAGTGCGAACATGAGACTCGCGATAAACTGTGGGAACTTGAAGGGTACCTTTTAGCAAATCGATTAGTTTCATAATAAATTTATTAAGTTACTAAAAATGGATGTAAATCCACACCCACTTTCTATTGACAATAGGCGGGGTAGGACTGTCGCCGGGGGGCCTAGATTTCTACACTTCTGGACGTCTATACTTCCGCACGTCTAAGCATCCACACACCTGGACGCACAAACTTCCACACTTCTGGACGTCTATACACCTGGACGTCTATACTTCTACACTTCTAGATGCAGGCATCTGGACGTCTAAACACCTGGATGTCCGGACGTCTACACACCTGGACGTCTGGGTATTGATGCATCTGGACGTCTACACTTCCGCACGTCTAAGCACCTGTACACCTGGACGTATATAACCAGGAGCTATAAGATATAACTAAAAGTTATTGTACTACCAGGACCAGGTGTGCTATTCGCGTGCACGCACACATAATAAAGAGTGCAACATACTTATAACTAAAAGATATATCTTATGCTTTCAAAGTGCTTTACTTTAATTAATTAATTTACTATTATTACTTTAACGAAACAACAATGAGTAACGAACAATGATTAAACTATTTAAGTTAATGAAGAGAGGCCAGGATAAGGACTTAGGCGAACTACATACCAGTGGTCTCACTCGTGTGCACAGTACCGACATGAAGTTTAGACTAAGTAATTCCGAGTACCAGGTAGAGTTCGGTAAAGAAGACCTGGATACTCTTCGTAGAGCAGTAAGACAATTGGAGCAATTAAGATGAAAGAAACTAATATAGTGTTGTGTAAGTGTAGCGAAGATGTATTTCTTGAGCTTGTACAAAGTGAGCAAGTATTCGGGCATCCTGATGAGTTCGTGATGCACATCGCAGACTTCTGTAGTCTATCCGACGACATGAAGGAAGAGATAGAGCACGAGTACTTATACAAGAAGTAGTTGATAACTCGAGACTATTAGTGCATATGAAAAGCCTAGGCTTTCCAATAGTAGTCTCTATGAT
>TARA_R110002049_G_scaffold21037_3_pt1 | contig 41021 bp, 34 predicted proteins | sample TARA_R110002049 | Tara Oceans TARA_R110002049 (sample SAMEA4396941) | marine metagenome | biome: Polar Biome; feature: [SRF] surface water layer (ENVO:00010504); material: water (ENVO:00002006), including particulate matter (ENVO:01000060) such as... | depth 5 m
GCGATGTTCGCGGGCTTCATCACCAAGACCGCGCCGGAAGACCCGATGATGGGTGAGACGGAGGCAGATCTCGATGGCACCGCGATTGCGAGCCTCGAGCCGGGCACGATGCAGGTGCTGCTGCCGGGCGAGGATGTGAAGTTCTCCAGTCCTGCAGATGTCGGGGGCGGCTATGAGGCGTTTCAATATCGGACGCTCTTGTCGGTATCAGCCTCGCTGGGGCTGCCTTACCACCTCGTAACCGGGGATGTGCGTCAGGCGAACTATTCGAGCCTGCGGGCAGAGCTGGTCGAGTTCCGGCGGCGCATCGGCCAGCTGCAGCATGGGGTGATGGCGCACCAGCTGTGTCGGCCGATCTGGCGGCGCTGGCTTGAGACAGCTGTGTTGTCGGGGGCGCTGGATATCGGCAATCCCGCCGTCGCGCGGCCGGTGCAATGGATCCCGCCACGCTGGGATTGGGTCGATCCGCTGAAGGACATCCAGGCGCAAGTGCTGGCCATGGAAGCGGGCATCACCTCGCGCCGCAAGGTGGTCGAGGCCACCGGCTATGACGTCGAAGAAGTCGACCGAGAGAATGCGGCGGATGCCAAACGCGTTGCTGATCTGGGGCTGAGCTACCGCGCGAGCCCCGGCGAAACGCAGGGTGCGCGGGCGACGCCCGCTGCGCGGCCTGATCCAGGCGAGGGAACAGGCGAAGACATAGGCGACGGATCCGCCTCCACCGATCCCGCCACCGAACAGGAGTGACGATATGACAAGCTGGTATGCGATCCGCGCCCAGGGAACAGGTGCGGAAGTGGCGATCTATGACGAGATCGGCGCCTATGGGGTCACGGCGAAGGGGTTCCTTGCCGAACTCGGCGCACTGCCTGACGGGACGCCGGTCGATCTGCGGTTAAACAGCCCCGGTGGGTCAGTCTTCGATGCGGTGGCGATTTACAATGCGCTGAAGCGGCACGTGGGCACGGTCACTGTCTGGATCGACGGTATTGCCGCCTCTGCCGCGTCCTATATCGCCATGGCGGGTGACGAGATCGTCATGCCGGAAAACGCGTTCCTGATGATCCACGACCCGTCGGGGTTGGCAATGGGCACGGCGGGCGACATGCGCGCCATGGCCGATGCGCTCGACAAGATAGCAGGCAGCCTCGTTCGGGGATATGCCGCCAAATCCGGCAAACCCGATGACGAGATCGCAGCGCTGATGGCGGCCGAGACCTGGTTCGATGCGGGCGATGCGGTGGCGGCGGGCTTCGCGGATCGATTGGCGGACCCTGTGAGGATGGCCGCACGGTTCGACATCGGCCGGTTCCGGAATGCGCCGCCGGACCTCGTCGAGGCCGTGGCTGTGGCAGACCCGGAGGATGTTCCGATCGAGGTGGAGGGCGTTCCGGCCGAAGGCAATCCAGAGACAGGCATCAACATGCAACCAGAGATCGACAGTATCGTGGACGGCGATGTCGAACCTGCCGACGGCACTGGAGAGGCGGACAGCGACGAAGCACCTGTCGAGCCAGAGGTGCATGGTGTCACCGACGACATGCCCAGCCCTTCGGATCCGATCCCGACTCCGGGTGGCGCACTGCCCGATCCCGCCGCGATCCGCGCCGAGGCGATCACCCATGCACGCGCTATCGTCGATCTTTGCCGTCTTGCAGGCCAGCCACAGATGGCTGGGCGGTTCCTCGAACAGGACGCCAGCCTCGACGACGTCCGCATGGCCCTTCTGGCTGCAAAAGCCGAGGCCGAACCCGAGATCGCCGCCCATCACTCGCAACCCGGCCGGACCATGACGGCCCGCCCATGGGGCGAGATCGTCGCCCGAACCTTCAAGCTAAAAGGATAACCTCATGACCACGCTCACCGAGACTACGCATCCCGGAGGCTTCCTCGTCTGGGAAGCCTTCCGCGACTACACCCGCGAAACCGTCACCGTCGCTTCCGGCATGCTTGATCCGGGTACGGTGTTGGGCAAGATCACCGCGTCTGGCAAATACGCTGCCCATGATCCTGCCGCCGTCGACGGTACTGAAACCGCCGTGGCGGCGCTCTGGGGCAAAGCCGACGCTGCGGGCGGCGATGTGCCAGCCGTCGCGCTGGTCCGTGGCCCCGCCGTCGTCAATCGCAACGATCTAGTCTTTGTCGGCACCCCCAGCGAGGGTGAGATCACCGCCGCCCATGCAGCGCTGCTGGCGGTCGGCATCCTCGTCCGCTGATCAAACCCTCAAAGGAGGCATTCCCATGACCACCATGGATATCTTCGAAGGCGATGCCTTCACCATCATCGAACTCACCCGTGCTCTGGAAAACATCCCCTTCAAGCCCGCGATCCTGTCGGGCGCCAGCCTGTTCTCGCCGCGCGGCGTGCGCTCACGCACCGTCGTGATCGAGAGCCGGGACGGCACGCTGTCGCTGATCCCGTTCTCCGAACGCGGCTCGGCGGCCGAGCAACAGGTTCCCGAGCGCCGCGACATGCGGGCCTTTGTCTGCCGCCAGTTCAAGAAGCAGGACGTGCTCTGGGCGTCTGAAATTCAGGGCATCCGCGATTTCGGCTCGGAAAGTGCGACCCAGCAGGTGCAAAGCGAGGTCGCCCGCAAGCTTGGCCGTCTACGCCAGGATGCGGAGGCGACGTTCGAATATCACCTGCTGAACGGCATTCAGGGCATTGTGAAGGATCCCAGGGACAGCGCCACGGTGATCAACTACTTCACCGAGTTCGCCATCACGCCCGCCACCGAGATCGACTTCGATCTCGACAACGCGACCCCGGGCTCTGGCGCGCTTCGCAAACGCTGTCAGGCGCTGATCGAGGATGTCGAGGACAGCATGGGCGGGCTCGCGGCCGGGGCCGTGCAGGTCCGCGCCGAATGCGGCTCCGCCTTCTTCGCCGATCTCATTGCCCACAAGGAGGTGCGCGAGACCTATCTCAACACCGCCGCTGCTGCCGATCTGCGCGGCCGGGTCGCCGACGAGGTCAGCTTTGGTGGCATCACCTTCCGTCGCTATAGAGGTGGGGCGGGCTTCGGTGTGCCGACCGATAAGGCCTTCTTCTATCCCGAAGGGGTGGAGGGCCTCTTTGAGATCTACCATGCCCCCGCCGACACCTTCGAGACGGTCAATACTCTGGGCCTGCCGCTCTACGCTCGAACGATTCCTGATAGGGACCGTGACGAATGGGTGCGGCTCGAGATCGAGAGCAACCCGCTGCCGATCTGCACTCGGCCGCAGGTGCTACGCAGCGCCCGGCGTACGTGATGTCTGCCTTCGACGCCGCCGTCGACTTGCTATTCGCCGACCCGAACATCGGTCGAGAGGCGGTCTACACCTCCGATGGCGGCGCGCCCATGCTGGTGCGCGTCGTCTCGCGGCAGGCTGACGCGATCACCGACTTCGGCGACGCACGGCTTTGGTCGGAAACGACCCGGATCGACCTGCGTATCGCTGAGGTTCCGGTCCCGCGTCCGGGCGACCGCTTGGAAATCGACGGCGAAGCCTTCCTCATTCAGGGCGAGCCCGTTCGTGACCGGGAACGATTGGTCTGGACCGCGGACCTGAGGCCCGCGTGAGACTGAAGCTCGACATAGATCCGGACATCGTGGCCATGATGGCAGCGGAGGTCGCGGCGGGTGAACGCGCGGTGACCTCCGCCATGCGCGAGGCTGGGACCGGGCTCAAGACTGCCTGGCGCACCCAGATCACTGGTGCGGGACTTGGTCGGCGGCTCGCCAACTCGATTCGCAACCAGAACTTTCCCGGATCGGGCGAAAGCCTCGATGCGGCAGCGCTGGTCTGGTCCAAGGCCCCGGTGATTCTCGGCGCGCATGACACCGGCCCATTGATCCGCTCGAAGGACGGCTTCTGGCTGGCGATCCCGCTACCCGCTGCAGGCAAATCCACGCGCGGCGGCCGGATCACCCCCGGCGAATGGGAACGACGACGCGGCCTGCGCCTGCGGTTCGTCTATCGCCGAACGGGCCCGAGCCTGCTTGTGGCGGAGGGACGCCTGAACACCAAAGGCCAAGCGGTGGTGTCGCGTTCGAAGACCGGGCGCGGCAAGGTCACCGCTCCGATCTTCCTGCTGGTGCCGCAGGTGAAATTGCCGAAGCGGCTGAATCTCGACCAGGACGCAGAGCGGGCGCTCAATAGTGTGCCCGGGCTGATCGTGGCAAACTGGGTGGAGCGGAGAACTGGCTGAGAACTTGCGAGATAAATGTGGTACTTTAAAGAGGAACAGTCTGCGAAATTGGTTTTCGCCCCATGTTATCGGGTGCGACGCTTATTCCTCCAGCCGACCACGCTTGCTGACGTAAACACCATCTGAAAGGTAAGCAGGCTCGCCATCTTCGCCAACTGAGAATTCGTCATATATGTCTCGCATCTCTTCGTCAGCCCATGGTGCATTGACAGGGGGTAGACCAAGAATATCAGCGATCTTATTAGCGATATCGCGGATCTCTCTAGGGTGATCAATTTCTTTGCAGAGGAAATACGGACGACCCCAATTGTCGGCGCAACGCTCGCCGTGACCCAGCACACTCTCTGCCGCGGCAACCAATCTGTTTAGGTCAGGATAAGCAAGGTACGAGCCGTCGTCCTCCTTCGCCGTGGCCGTCATTAAAGTGTAGCTGTTTGTTTCGTGGATGATGCGAACCAAAACATATTGCTCGGAAACCATCTTGGTCTGGTCAAGTTCGCCGGTCGTTACGAGTTTGTCTGATTTGGTAATGATTGCCATGGATGGGCTCCGTCGTGTTGATGAAGTAAAGTAGTGACTTTATGCGACAAATGCTATCTTCCCCAGTCATGTGCGCCACCCCCCGATGTTAGCCATATTCCGTCGGACAAATATATTGGCTCTCCTGAACCACCGAGGGCGGAATAGAGATCGTCCTCTCCTGACCGCATTCGCGGAGGCGGTGATGGTAGGACTTTGTTGGTCTGCAAGGGAGTTATCATCTCTTCAAGGCGCGTAGCGTTGCGTAAGAAGGCTTCCGCAAACGAAACGGTCCGTTCCAAGATGTTGTGAAGGCTGCCATGAAACGGTTGTCCAATAAATGGACCGTCCGTTCGACTGATAGATAACACCGAATTCGGCTTCATCTCCTCAGCAGGCAGACTATCGATTATCTGAACATCAATGCCGTTTTTCCGCATCAAGATTAGAGCGGTTTGAGTTTGGTTCGCAGCGGAATAGGCCATTCGATACATCTTGCTGGCGGCTCTACGGGGCACCCAGCCCATCTTGAATAGGCTTACGGCCAGTTCGTATGGGCGCGCCAAACCCTTAATGCTTAAAGATTCCCCAAGTGGAAGGACGATGCCATCTGCAGTAAATTGGGCTTCGCTAGCAAGGCATTCGATAGTATTCTGACAACCCCAGTTGAGGTAATTGATATCATCAACACGTGCCCATTTTAGCGGCCGGTTGTTCATTTTTACGACGACCTCGTCGCCAACTGCGACATCGGTGCGGAGGCAATTAACTGGATAGGTCTTTCCTGACTTATCGAATGCCACGTGTGCAATTATATAAGACACCTAGATCTCCCAACAGTCTATGGCGCGATCCTCGCGAGATACCCAATTCTGGTCAAGGTCGCATGCTCTGCTAGCCAGTCTGCGTCCTCTCTGGGGCTTAGCCGGATAACGAAGATGGATTTCATGGATGCCAACGACTCGCGAAACCATCCTCACCGTGCTGCACGCGCGACTCTCGGCGCTGCCCGCCACGGCCCTGCCCGGTGATGTGCTGCCCGAACGCATCCCGGCTGATGGCCTGCTGATCCTGCGCGATGGCGAGCCGGGGGAGCCCGATGCCACGCTCTCACCGCTTAGATATCATTACCAGCACCGCGCCGAGATTGAAGCTGTCGTGCAGGGCACCGACCGTGACGTCACCTTCGATACGCTGACCGCCAGTATTGGGGCAGCAATTGCAGCCGACCGCACGCTGGGCGGCCTTTGCGACTGGGTCGAAGCGGAAGCGCCACGTCCGGTCGATCTGCCCGTCGAGGGCGCGGCCAGCCTGAAGGCGGCCGTCATTCCGGTTGTGCTACATTATTCAACGGCCGATCCGCTCGGCTGATCCCGAAAACCCGAGGAGAACACAATGGCACGAGCCCAAGGGGCGCGGGCGCAGATGGCGCTTGCGTTCGAGACGAATTATGGAACGCTGCCGGTGGGCGGTTTCACGAAGATGCCTTTCGCCAGCACATCGCTCGGCGCGGAGCAGCCGCTGCTGAACTCGGAATTGCTGGGCTACGGCCGCGATCCGCTGGCGCCGATCAAGGATGCGGTGACGGCGGATGGCGATGTCGTGGTGCCGCTCGACGCCGAGGCCTTCGGGTTCTGGCTGAAGGCGGCCTTTGGCGACCCAATCACGACCGGCACCGGTCCATGGACCCATGAATTCCAGTCTGGGTCCTGGTCGCTGCCCAGCATGTCCATCGAGACCGGCATGTCCGAGGTGCCACGCTATGCGAAGTATTCCGGCTGCGTGCTCGACCAGATCAATTGGCAGATGCAGCGCTCGGGGCTACTGACCGCGACGGCGCGGCTGGTGGCGCAGGGCGAGACGTTGGGCACGACCACCAGCGCCGGAATACCGGCGGCGCTGGAATTGAAGCGCTTCGGCCATTTCAACGGGTCGATCACGCGCAACGGTTCGGCCCTCGGCAACGTGGTCTCGGCCGAGATCACCTATGCCAACAACCTCGACCGGATCGAGACCATCCGCTCGGACGGCCGCATCGACGGGGCGGACCCCTCCATCGCCGCGCTGACCGGCTCCATCGAGGTGCGCTTCGCCGACCAGACGCTGGTGACACAGGCAATCAACGGCGATCCCTGCGAGCTCGAATTCGCCTATGTGCTGCCCTCCGGCGAGAGTTTCACCTTCACCGTGCACGCCGTCTATCTGCCGCGCCCCCGGATCGAGATTTCCGGGCCGCAGGGCGTGCAGGCCACCTTTGACTGGCAGGCCGCGCGCGACAGCACGGTCGGCCGGATGTGCACCGCAACCCTGATCAACGATATTGAGGCATATTGATGCTGACGCTCGATCTGACGAACCAACCGCGCTGGCATGACCTTGCGCCCGGCGTGCGTGTGCAGCTGCGCCCGCTGACCACGGCGCTGATGGTGGCGACCCGCAGCGATCCTGCCGTTGAAGCGGTGCCCGAGGAGGCCTCGGACGAAGAGCGGGCCGTTGCCTTCGCCAAGGCGCTGGCGCGGCGGGCCGTGTTTGCATGGGAGGGTATCGGTGATGCGGATGGCAACGCAATCGAGCCGAACCCCGAGGCCATCGACGCGCTCCTGGACATCTGGCCGATCTTCGAGGCTTTTCAGCTTACCTATGTGTCCAAGGGCCTGCTGTTGGAACAGGAAAAAAACGCCTCCGCGCTCTCGCCGAATGGTTCTTCGGCGGGGGCGAGCGATACTGCCAAGCCTGCGCACCCTACGAGGGCCGCGAGCAAGCCTGCCCGGACTGCCCGGCGCGGCTGAACGGGCCGCTGACTTACGAGGGCTGGCAGGTCTGGGACCTGGTCGACCGTCTCGGCGGCCAACTCCGCGTTCTGCCGGGCGCGGTGATCGGCTGGGACTTGACCGCTGCGCTCACCCTCGGTGACGCGCTCGGCATCCCACCCCTGGCCATGGCTGAACTGCTGCCTGTCATCGAAGCGGTGATGGTCCCGAAACTCAACGAACAGATGGATCATTCCCATGGCTGAAAAACGAGTTAGCGTCCGCCTTGCGGCCGTGGGCGGACGGCAGGTGCGCGCCGAACTGGAAGGCGTGGGTGAAGCCGGAGCGCGCGGGTTCGGGCGGCTTAGCCGGGAGATGGAAGCGGCCAACGCCCGGCTTGCGGCGTTCTCCCGTCGTGTCCGTGTCGCAGCGGCTGCCGCCGTGGCCGCCGCAGCCGCCGCCGGTGTGGCCATGGTCCGCTCCGGACTGCAAACGGTCGATGCACAGGCAAAGCTGGCGCAATCGCTGGGGACCACAGTCGCTTCGATCCAGACCTTGGAGCGCGCGGGCGAGCTTGCGGGCGTCTCCATCTCCGGCATTGAACAGGCGACCAAGGATCTGACCCGCCGTCTCAGCCAGGCGGCCGCCGGGACTGGTCCCGCCGCCGATGCACTTGACCGGCTCGGTCTCTCGGCCAATGAGACTGATCAGTCTGCCGCTGGACCAGCGGGTGGGTGCGATCAATGCGGCCATCGAGAATTTCGTGCCCGCTGCAGAGCGCGCGGCCGTCGCGGGTCAGCTCTTTGGTGAGGAAGGCTCCATCGCCATGTCGCGGATCGACACCGCGACGCTGCGCCAGGCGACCGAGGACGTGCTCGCCTTCGGGGTGGTCGTCTCCGAGCAAGATGCCGACCAGATCGAGCGGACAAACGATGCAATCTCGCGGCTCGGCCTGATCTGGCGTGGCCTGTCGAACCAACTCGCGGTTGCCGCAGCACCAGCGCTGGAAGCGGTCGCGAACGCGATGGCGGCCGTGGCCAGCCGCACCGGTCCGCTCGGCATCGCGATCCGGGGCCTCTTCGACAATATCGGCCGTCTGACCACCTATGCCGCCACGTTTGTGGCCTTTCTCGCAGGGCGTTGGGTCGCCGGAATGGCGGTGGCGGCCTTGTCGGTGCGTGGGCTTGCCACGGCGCTGGTCCTGCTGCGCGGCGCGCTGATCCGAACCGGCATCGGGGCGTTGATCGTTGGCGGGGGCGAGCTTGTCTACCAGTTCACCCGCCTTGTGTCGGGAGCTGGCGGATTTGGCGAGGCAATGTCGCTCCTGAAAGACCTCGCCGTCGAAGTCTGGGACCGTATCAAGATGGGGGCTGCAGCTGCGGGCGCTGCGGCCACGGCGATGTTCTTCGACCTGAAGGCCGATGCCGCGTCGGGCATGCAGAGCGCCATCGAGAGCGTCGTCGGTTTCGGGAATACGGCTGCGAATACGTTTGATGGGGCCTACGAGGCGATCAAGGCGATCTGGGGTCTGCTGCCCGCCGCCATCGGCGATCTGGCGTTTCAGGCGGCCAACAGCCTGATCGACGGTGTCGAGGCGATGCTGAACGGTGTCGTCTCGCGCATCAACGTTTTCATCGGCGGGATCAATCAGGGGCTGGAAGCGCTCGGCTCCGAACGGCGCATCTCGATCATCCCCGATCTTGAGTTGGGTCAGATCGAGAACCGCTTCGCGGGTGCCGCGACGGCCGCGACCACTGCTGCTCAGGCAGCGTTTGACCGCGCTTTCGAGAACAACCCGCTCACTGCACCCGATTTCGGGCTTACCGAAGCGGCCAATTCTGCGCTTGCTACGGCCAATACATATCGTGGTGCCGCGCGCGATCTGGCCGATGGCGCACGCGCGCCGCTCGCAAGTTGGCAGGCCCTGCGCGATGCGGTGCGGGGCAGCGATGAAGGTGGCGCGGACGCGCTGACCGCGGCGATCGGCGCGGCCGAGCGTCTGGAGACCGCCCTTGGCGATGCCGGACGGGCGGCCACCGGCGCTGGTGCTGCGGCCGGGGCTGCAGCCGCTGCCGCCGAACCCGGTACCGAAGCCACCGTCACCGGCTGGCAGGCGGTCACCGCAGCGCTCAGCGACTATGCCAGCAAGGCCCGCGATTTCGGCGGTGATATTGGCCAGGCGCTGGTTGGTGCATTTCAGTCGGCTGAGAACGCCGTCGGCGAGTTCGTCAGGACCGGCAAGCTGGACTTCCGCGATCTCGTCACCTCGCTGTTGGCCGATCTCGCCCAGCTGGCGGCGCGGCGGTTCATCCTCGGGCCGATCGCCAATGCGCTTTCCGGCGCGCTTGGGGGTGCGGGCGGGATTTTCGCGAACATCTTGCATGCAGGCGGCATGGTAGGTGCCTCCGCGCCAGGCCGGATGGTCCCGGCGATGGCGTTCGCAGCTGCGCCTCGGATGCACTCCGGCGGCGTTGCAGGGCTCCGCCACGACGAGGTGCCTGCAATCTTGCAGCGGGGCGAGCGGGTGTTGTCGCGGCGTGAGGCGCAGGGTTACGGCGCAGGCGGCAGCGTCAACGTCACCATCATGGCGCGCGACGCCGAGAGTTTCCGACAATCCAGGACGCAGGTCGCGGCGGACATCGCCCGCGCCGTTTCGCTCGGGCGAAGGGGCATGTGATGGCGTTCCACGAAGTCCGGTTTCCGGACAATATCAGCCGCGGCGCACGCGGCGGGCCGGAACGGCGCACGCAGATCGTCGAGCTCGCCTCGGGCGACGAGGAACGCAACGCCAGCTGGGCTAACTCGCGCCGTCGCTATGATGTGGCCTACGGCATTCGCCGCGCCGACGATCTGGCAGCGGTGGTCGCCTTCTTCGAGGCGAGGAACGGCCGACTGCATGGCTTTCGGTTCAAGGATTGGGGCGACCACAAGTCCTGTTTGCCCTCGGGCACACCATCTCCCACCGACCAGGCGATTGGCACCGGTGACGACGCAACGACGGCTTTCCAACTGGTAAAGCGCTACGTCTCCGGGGCGCAGTCCTGGACGCGCGCCATCGCCAAACCGGTGACGGCAACCGTGCGCATTGCACTCGGCGGGGTGGAGCAGCTCTCCGGCTGGTCGGTCGACACCATGAACGGTGTCGTAACCTTCAGCGCCGCGCCGGGTTCAAGCGTTGCGATCACCGCAGGCTTCGAATTCGACGTGCCGACCCGCTTCGACACCGACGCGCTCGACGTGACGCTTGATCTTGAGCGGCTCGGCTCGATCACATCCATTCCGCTTCTGGAACTCCGCCGATGAAAAGCATAAACCCTGACCTGCAAGCGCATCTCGACGACGGGACAACAACGCTGGCCTGGTGCTGGCGCATCGCCCGCGCGGACGGCGTCACCTTCGGCTTCACGGACCACGACCGGACGCTGAGCTTTGACGGCACGGATTTCGAGCCGGAAAGCGGGCTGACGGCGTCCGAGATCCGCTCGGGCTCGGACCTGTCGGTTGATGCGCAGGATGCCGAGGGCGTGCTTACCTCAAGCCGGATCACCGAGACCGACATACTCGACGGTCGCTGGGACAACGCCGACGTGGAGGTTTGGCGGGTGAACTGGGCGGACACGGGCCAGCGCGTGCTGATGCGCCGGGGCGCCATCGGCCAGATCCGGCGCGGGCGACTGGCCTTCGTCGCCGAGGTGCGCTCGCTCGTGCATGTGCTGGGCCAGACGGTCGGGCGGACTTTCCAGTCGACCTGCGATGCCGCCCTCGGCGACGCGCGCTGCGGGGTCAATCTGGACAACCCGGCGTTCAAGGGCACCGGCGCCGTGATCGATCTCCTGCGCGACCGCGCCTTCACCGCTTCGGGTCTCAGCGGGTTCAGCTCCGGCTGGTTCACCTTCGGCACGCTGGACTGGACGAGCGGCGCGAACGCCGGGCGGCGCACCGAGGTGCTGGGCCATGACGTCACGGATGGCATCGCGGTGTTGACGCTGCTCGAAGCGCCGGTGCGCGCCATCGCCGAAGCGGACGGTTTCACCATCCGCGCGGGCTGCGACAAGCGGATGGAGACCTGCGGGGCCAAGTTCGCGAACACCGCCAACTTCCGAGGCTTCCCGCATATCCCCGGCCAGGATGCCGTGCTGCGCTACGCCACAAAGGACGGCGGGCATGAGGGGTCTGTGCTGTGAACGCCGACCCCGATCGCGTCATCGCTATCGCGCGGTCCTGGCTCGGCACGCCTTACCACGACCAGGCGAGTCTGCGCGGCGTCGGCTGTGACTGCCTGGGCCTCGCGCGCGGGGTCTGGCGCGAGGCAGTCGGGCCCGAGCCGTTCCCGATCCCGCCCTACAGGCGCGACTGGGGCGAGACCGGCCCGCGCGAAGTGCTGACCGAGGGCGCGCGGCGCATGATGCCGGAGATTGCTCCCTCCGCAGCCAGTCCCGGCGCGCTGGTCCTCTTTCGCATGAAGCCCCGCGCCATTGCCAAACATGTCGGGATCCTGACCGGCCCTGGCACTTTCCTCCACGCCTATGAGCGCCTCGGCGTGATCGAGGAATCGCTCACCCCATCGTGGCGGCGGCGCATCGCCTTTGCCTTCCTGTTCCCGCAACGCTGAGACCCCCACATGGCCACTCTTGTTCTCGGTGCCGTTGGCGCTGCAATTGGCGGCAGCATTGGCGGCGCAATCCTCGGCGTCAGTGCAGCCACCATCGGTGGCTTCATCGGCTCCACCATCGGCTCGGTGGTTGACAGCTGGATCATCTCGTCGCTCGCGCCAACCCAGAGGATCGAAGGCGCGCGGCTGGACAACCTGCGCATCACCTCGGCTACCGAAGGGGCGGTGATCCCACGCCTCTATGGTCGCATGCGGATCGGCGGCAACATCATCTGGGCGACGGATTTCCGCGAGGAGACGAAGACCACCACGCAGGGCGGCGGCAAGGGCGGTGGTGGCGGCGGCAAGGTCAAGACCACCGAATACTTCTACTACGCGTCCTTTGCGGTCGCGCTCTGCGAGGGGCCGATCACGGGCATCGGCCGCATCTGGGCCGACGGCAAGCTGCTGGACACAGCCGGGGTCACTTGGCGCTGGTATCCAGGCGACGAGAACCAAGCGGCCGATCCGTTCATTTCGGCCAAGATGGGCGCGGCAAACACGCCCGCTTATCGTGGCACCGCCTATGTTGTTTTCGAGGACCTGCCGCTTGGTAACTATGGCAACCGCATCCCGCAACTGAGTTTCGAGGTATTCCGCCCGCTGGCTGATCCGGACACGGCAGAGGGTCTCACGCAGGCGGTCACCATGATCCCGGCCTCGGGGGAATTCGCCTATGCCACGCAGGGCATCCGGAAGGGCGGTGGTGGATCGTCCGAGCCCGAAAACCTCAACGCGCTGACCGATACCGCCGACATGGTGGTAGCTCTGGACCGACTGCAGGCGATGGCCACGAAGGTCGAGAGTGTCTCGCTGGTGGTCGCCTGGTTTGGCGACGATCTGCGTGCGGGCAATTGCAAGGTTCGACCCGGGGTTGAGGTCACCGCCAAAACCACCACGCCGTCTGCATGGTCGGTGAATGGCGTCAGCCGGGACAATGCATTCCTAGTCAGCCGTGACGATCAGGATCGCCCGGTCTATGGCGGTACGCCCGCCGACTTCGCGGTGGTACAAGCGATCCGGGAGATGAAGACGCGTGGACTGCGGGTCACTTTCTACCCGTTCATCCTGATGGACGTGCCGCCCGGCAACACGCTGCCGAACCCGTATTCCGACAATGCCGCTGAGACAGGCCAGCCCGCTTTTCCCTGGCGGGGGCGGATCACTTGTGCACCTGCGGCGGGCTATGCGGGATCGGTGGAAAAGACAGCCGCGGCCGCCACGCAGGTTGCGGCACTGTTCGGCACGGCGACGCCCGCCAGCTTCAGCGTCTCAGGCGAGAGCGTCAGTTGGACCGGGCCATCCGGCGACTGGGGTCTGCGGCGCATGGTGCTGCATTACGCCCATCTCTGCACGGCGGCGGGCGGGGTCGATGCCTTTCTGATCGGCACCGAGATGCCGGGCCTGACGACGATCCGTTCGGGCGCGTCCACATATCCGGCGGTGCAGGCGTTGCGGGATCTGCTCGCCGATGTCCGCTCCATACTCGGATCCGGGACCCAGATCGGCTATGCGGCCGACTGGTCGGAGTATTTCGGCCACCAGCCGGGCGACGGCAGCGGCGACGTGTTCTTCCACCTCGACCCGCTCTGGGCCGATCCGGAGATCGATTTCGTCGGGATCGACAACTACATGCCGCTCTCCGACTGGCGCGACGGCTTCGAACATGCGGACGCGGCCGAGGGCTGGCCCGCGATTTACGACCGGGCGTACCTGCAGGGGAACATCGCGGGCGGCGAAGGCTTCGACTGGTTCTATGCCAGCGCGGCGGACCGCTTTGCGCAGGTCCGCACGCCGATCACGGATGGCGGCGCGGCCAAGCCGTGGGTCTTCCGCTACAAGGATCTGCGCGCCTGGTGGTCGAATGCGCACTATAATCGCCCGGGCGGGGTGGAGAGCGGGACGCCGACGGCGTGGGCGCCGGCGTCCAAGCCGATCTGGTTCACCGAGCTTGGCTGTCCCGCCATCGACCGGGGCACGAACCAGCCCAACGTCTTCTTCGACCCGAAGTCGTCCGAGAGCTTCACGCCGCATTTCTCGCTGGGCTGGCGGGACGACGCCATCCAGCGGGCCTATCTCGAGGCGACGTATCTCTGGTGGGGTGAGGCCGCGAATAATCCTGTGTCATCGGTCTACGGCGGACGGATGGTGCATGTGCCTGAATGCGCCGCCTGGACCTGGGATGCCCGGCCATACCCGTTCTTTCCGGCGCTGACCGACGTGTGGACCGACGGCGCGAACTGGCGGCTGGGCCACTGGCTGACCGGGCGGCTCGGCGCGGTGTCGCTCGCGGCGCTCGTCCGTCACCTGTGCCTGCGTGCCGGGATGCCCGAGGCAAGGATCGACATCACCGGCCTCTGGGGCGCAGTCGAAGGTTACGCGATCGGCGCGCTGGAATCTCCGCGTGCCTCGATCACCACGCTGTCGCGCCACTTCGGCTTCGACGCCGTCGAGACCGAGGGCGTGATCCGGTTTGTCATGCGCGGGCGCGCCGCTGTGGCAAACGTGACCCATGATGATCTGGTGGCCACCCGCGAGGGAGACGTTCTGGAACTGACCCGCGCACAGGAAACCGAGCTGCCGCAGGCGCTCAAATGGCAAGTGGCGCGTGCCGACGAGGATTACGACGCAGCCCTCGTCGAAGCGCGACGCATCACCGTGGACACAGCCCGGATCGCCTCGGAGAGTTTTCCCATGGCAGTGCCGCCGGAGGAGGCCGAACGACGCTGTCGCCGTGCGCTGATGGAAGCCTGGACCGGGCGGGAAACGGCTGCGTTTCGCTTGCCGCCCTCGCGGCTAGCGCTCGATCCGGCCGATGTCGTGACGCTGGCCCATGACGGGCGGCAAGTTCCGCTGCGGCTGGTCTCCATCGCCGATGCCGAGGCACGCAGCATCGAGGCGGTCCGTCAGGATCGGGAAGCCCACGACCTGCCGCCCGGATCGCCACGACCGTCATCCTTGTCAAAAGCAGTGGTATTCGGTGCCCCTGCGGTGGTGTTGATGGACCTGCCACAGCTGTCCGAGGATCAGCCCGCGCATCAGCCGTTCATCGCTGCCCATGCGGCTCCCTGGCCGGGCGAGATGGCAGTGTTCCGCAGCCCGTCGACGGACGGGTTTGAGTTGCTGACCACATTTGGCGGCCGTGCCCGGATTGGAGATCTGGTCTCGGATTTCTTCGCAGGCCCCACCTCGCGCTTCGATCTCGGCAATGCGCTGGTGGTCGATCTGCTCACCGGCACGCTGGAGAGCGTCACCGACCTTACGCTGTTCGGAGGGGCCAACGCTCTCGCCATCGAGAGCGCGCCTGGCGTCTGGGAGATCGTGCAGGCGGGCGCGGCCGAGTTGCTCGCGCCCGGCCGCTATAGCCTGACGCGGCTCCTGCGCGGACAGCGCGGCACTGAAGCAGCCATGGCCAATCCAGCTCCTGCAGGCGCGCGGGTGGTAGTGCTGGACGAGGCTATGGCATCACTACCCATTGCCGAGGCCGATCTCGGGCTGCCGTGGAACTGGCGCATCGGTCCCGCAAGCCGTTCTGTCAGCGACGAGACCTATGTTGCGGACTCCTTCACTCCGGCTGGCGTAGGTCTGCGGCCATTCTCGGTGGCCCAAGTGGAGCAGCCATGGCGCCGCCCGCGCGCCCCTGGCGACCTGACGATCCGCTGGACACGACGATCCCGCGCGCTCTCGGCGGACAGCTGGGGCGCAGTGGAGGTGCCGCTGACTGAGGAGGTCGAAGCCTATTACGTCGAAATCCTTGACGGCGCCGCAATCAAGCGGGTGCTGAGCGCGACCACGACCAGCGCGATCTACACGGCCGCCCACCAAACGGCCGATTGGGGCGCGCTGCTCGCGCCCGGCGATACTCTCGATATACGCATCTTCCAGCTCTCCGCCCTGATCGGGCGGGGTGCGGCCAAAACAGTCACACTCCAACTCTGAGGACCTCTATGTCCGACACCACGACCAACCTGCTGCTCCCCTACATTCTGGCGGCGCAGGCCCAAAAGCATGTCACCCATAACGATGCGCTGCGCATCCTAGACGGGCTGATCCAGCTTTCCGCCCTCGACCGCGACCTGACCGCGCCGCCCGGCATCCCTGCCGATGGCGACCGCTATATAGTGGCGAGCGGCGGGACCGGTGACTGGACGGGGTGGGACCTGAACGTAGCCCTGTTCACGGATGGGGCATGGCTGCGTCTACCACCGCGTGCAGGGTGGCGTGCATGGGTCGAGGACGAGGAATTGCTGCTCGTTTACGACGGCTCCGCATGGGTCGGGACCACGCCTGCGTCCTTGCAGAACCTCGCGCTGCTCGGGCTGGGCACCACCGCTGACGCTGCCAACCCCTTCTCAGCCAAGTTGAACGCGGCGCTCTGGACAGCCAAGACCGTGGCCGAAGGCGGGACCGGCGATCTCTTCTACACCATGAACAAGGAGGCCGCGGGCGACGATCTCGGGTTCACGCTCCAGACCAACTTCGTGACGAAGGCGCTGGTGGGCCTGTTCGGGTCCGACCGCTTCCGGCTCGCAGTCTCAGCCGACGGCAGCACCTTCTTCGACGGTCTGATCGTCGACAACGCCAACGGCATCGTCGATCAGCCGCAGCTGCCCCGCTTCAAAGCCTACACCAACTACGACAACTATGTCGGCGTCGGCACCTGGACCAAGATCGGCCTGAATAACACCGACTACAACGACCAAGGCGCATTCGATGCTGGGACCAGCCTGTTCACCGCGCCCGTCGATGGGACATACCTCTTCGGCGCGACGCTGCTCTACAAGATCAATGCTAACGCCACGGCGCGCATGCGCGGGCGGCTCGTGCTGAACGGCGCCACGGAAATCCGGGGCTCCTTCGGCGAAATCTCCGCCACCCACGTCACGCTCGCCACCGCGATATGGCTGCAGACCCTGGTGCCGCTGACTGCGGGTGATACCGTGGAACTGCAGGGGAATTTTCGGGTCGCGGACGGCTATTTCGCCGCCGACCACACGTCCTTCTGGGGCTGCAAGGTCGGCTGAGCGGCGGGAGGATTGGTCCATGACACCACCTCGATCCGATCAAGGTTTCGTACGCATGCCAGACGCCGAGTTCGAGGCCATGCTGGCGCGGGCCGCCGAGAAAGGCGCCAAGCGCGCGCTCGCCGATGTCGGCCTCGATGGAGAAGAGGCGGCACTCGACATCCGCGACCTGCGATCCTTGCTTGACTGCATCCGGCTGGTGCGCCGCACCGCGATGCAGACGGCCGTCCGCATGATCACCACAGGCGTGATGCTGGCTCTGCTGGCCGGGATCGCGATCAAACTCAAGATATTTGGCGGCGGCCCGTAGCCGTTTGCCATTCCCATTCATCCGCCCAACCGTCCCGCCCTCGAGGCGGGTTTTTCATTTTCGGAGGATCACCATGACCACGAGATTCCACAATCATTGGCGCGACGTGCCGGAGAGCGCCTGGCGCTGGCCGAATTTCAGCCCGGCCGAGATCGCCTGCCGGGGCACCGGCAAGCTGCTGATCAACGAGCCCGCGCTGGACAAACTGCAGGCGCTGCGCGACCGTCTGGGTAAGCCGCTGATCGTCCGCTCCGCCTATCGCAGCCCAGAGCACAACCGCGCGGTTGGTGGCGCAACGCGGTCCAAGCACATGAATGGCGCGGCCTTCGACATTGCCATGACGAACCACGATCCGGTGGCCTTTGAAGCAGCGGCACGCGCTGTCGGCTTCCTGGGATTCGGCTTCTATCCGCGCTCAGGGTTCATCCATGTCGATCTCGGACCCACCCGCCAATGGGGCGAACGCTTCCCCATCCGAGAGGTCGCCTTCGCCGAGGAAACTAAGCCAGCGCGCGAGGTTCTGGCCGAGAGCCGCACCATGAAAGGTGGCGGAGCGGCCGGAGTGGCGACGCTGGGCGCAGCCGGGGTCGAGGTCGCGCAGAGCGTTCTTGCCGAGACCCAGACTGCCGTTCTCCCGCTGGTCCCCTATCTGGATACGCTCCGCTGGGTCTTCATCGCCGTGGCACTCGCGGGCATTGCGGTCACGATCTATGCGCGCCTCGATGATTGGAAGCGGGGGCAGCGATGATCGACAGCATGCTGGGCCTAATCGCGGCAAACCCACTGGCGCGGGTCGCCCTGCGCTACGGTGCCATGGCACTCGCCATCATCCTGTTCCTGCTGTCGATCCGCCGAACCGGTGAGCGCGCAGGGCGGATCGCTGAACGTCTCGAATTCACGGAGAAGAACAATGCAATCCAACGCCGGATGCTGGAGGCAGCGGCTCGCCGTCCTCGTAATCGGGGCGAGCTGGTTGACCGGCTGCGCAACGGCGGGTTTTGAAGCGAACGGCTTAACGGCATGCCCGGCCGTCGTGGAATACAGCCGCGAGTTTCAGGCGAGGGCGGCCGAGGAATTGGAGCTGTTGCCATACGGCTCGGCCGTGGTCGAGATGATGGGTGACTACGCAGTGCTGCGGGAGCAGGTGCGCTTATGTCAAAGTTGAAGCACGTCCTGCTTGTTCGCTACAGTTTACGGATAACCTTGGTTCCAATCAGTGCCTCAAGATGAGCGCGAAGGTCCTGAGGAATCTTACCTCCATCTATAACCACGCCTGCTTCCATGTTTTTTTCCAGCGCGTGTCCCGTCAAGTTTGCACTGGTCAGAAAAGCAATTTCCCCATCGGCGACAGCAACCTTTGCGTGGACTTTGCCATCTGCGAAGGGTGCTGCTCTGTCAGTCCAAGCAAAAAGAGCTGCGACAGGAACGTGCTTTCGCATGGTAGCGACTGGATCTACCGAGAGACTGCCGCCATGAGAGACTGAGCTCTCCAACAGCACTTTGACATCCACGCCGCGCGAGATTGCTGCATTCAATGCATCGACCACAGTTGGAAAGTCAAATGCAACGAAACTTACGAGGAATATGTCGGTCTTCGCTCGATTTATGAGATCCAGTAACACTTGTTCTGTTCGGCGTGTCGGGACGAACGGGGTTTGAGGTCCGGTCCAAACAAGTTCGACGTTGCCTTCTCGAAGTGTATGACGACGCAAATGGGCGGCACCAATTAGCAAACCCGACAGATGCTCTCCAGAAATTGCAGATGTCTTCCAGCTCGACACGAGATCATCCAATGCCGCGCGCGCAGCAGGAGTGCTTACAAGCTGGTGAAGAGTCCGCCCAGCAACCTCAGGGGTTGAAACACGGATCCGGTCAGCAATTGACTGCACTCGAGAGGGAGGAAGCAGAGAGACAATTTCTGTCACGGCAAGCAGGACCGGTTCCATCAGATCGTCTCAAAGAAAGCTGCATCAGGGTTTTCGAGCGTCGGCACGACGAGCGAGCGATCAAGGTGGCGATTGCCCCGTTCACATGAAGTCTCCGAGACGAACGAGCAGGCATGACACGCGGCACCGTGCAGAGATTGATCTTTGCTGGGGTCATGCTCCGAACACAACGGATCCGACGCACAAATATGTGCTCGTTCAAGTGCCTGGCGCAGTAGTCGACCAAGGTTTTCAGGCTTTCCAAGCTCCACAAGGCCTCCGAGGGTGCCATCAGAGTCGGCGGCAGCCGTGTAAATGAGAAATCCGGCTTGGTCGTTTCCATCTTCAACATCTGCGTAAATTCGTTCGCGAATACTCGCGGCATTATATCCGCACTCAAGGGCAAGCTCGCGGATCAACATGTGCGCGAGTGTATGAAGCATCACATATCGGATGCCGGGATAGCCTTCTTCGGGATCAAGGTTTCGCTTGTGCCGCCATCCGCGGTGCCCTTGACGAAGTCGCTCATCTGCCGCCTTCACAGCCGCTTTGTCTGCCCAGGTCTGCAGGATCGCGGAATCAAAGCGAACGAATATTCCTTCACCATGCACTTGGGTAGCTGGCACCCAACTGGGCGCACTTCGACCAAGAGGTGCCCGTGGCGCGGCCTCGTCTCCGGCACCTTCTTCCGGTGATTCCACTCTCGTAAACCCCAATAGTGCGTTCACCTCGCGAAGGCGCTCTAAGAGCAGTACCCCTGAGATGGCTGAGCTGAAACCTTTGGGAACCCCGACTTTCTTGCTCATAAAGTGGGGGTAATCAGTAGGAGGGTTGGCAGCGGTCAGAGCATCCCATTCGGGACCCTTTAGATCGCTTTGCTCGACCGTGGAGCCGCCCGCGCGATGGTTTTCTACCGCTGCCCAGATCTGCTCGTTGGTGAACTGTTCAACCCCTGGAAGCTGTGCAGTCTTCTTCAAGGTTTTAACCACAAATCCAACCTCGGCTTCCGAGCTAATGTCTTCAAAGAAGGTCCAGCCATCGGCGATGATCTGTGATAGCGGATCGCCGGATTGAGGGATCGCCAAGGCCGACAGGGTGACTGGAAACCAACTATTGGTCGATCCCAACAGGATTGCTCGTGGAGCTTCTTGGCAATCGTCTTCGAAACGGTCGACGTGCGGGTGACGTCCACGACACGCAGGTAAGTTGTCACGCCCTGCCTGGCCGAATGCCTGCGCCATGTTTTTCGACGCACCACAGCCGTCACATTTCACCCACAGGTTTTCAGTCTGCAAGGAGGCTCCACTTTCAAAGAACCTCAGAGTTGCCCGACACGAACTAGGACCGCCATGCACGAACCAGTCCCAAGCAAAATCATCCAAATGACCTGCGCGGCAGGCCATAAGGAAACGAGCCGGAACTGCATCCGCATCGCGCGCTCTTTGATCGTTGTTTGAACCTCTGCAACCCTCATGAACGAAGCGCGTAAGCTCTGGCCGGTACCTATTCTCCCGCAGCTTGAACAAGCCTGCGTCATAAGGGGATAGCAATCCGCATTTCACACAGCGCAGCCACCTTGGAAAAGGCTTTACCGGAACACCGATGAGTGCGGCAGCAGAGAATGGGTCGACAGCATCGCCATCCCCAACTGGCGGCATTCGCAGTGCCTCGACTTGCGGGCCAAGGACGCTTCTGACATTTGCTAAGAGGCGTGCCTCTTGGATGGGCTGACATCTGTCTATTTCCCAGCGATCTATTCCCATTGTGACCACCGATAAGTTTGGGAGGTCGATGAGCGCGCCAGGACCATAGGTCCAGAGAAGCTGGCTAGGGCGGATTTCTCCAACGGGTGTCCTGCTCATTCTGAATCCTCCTCGGTCGTCGTAATTCGAGGTCGCCAAGTCGGATCACTGTTCGAACGATCATCCTCCATGATGAGCCTTACGCCAGGTTCAACTTCGCGCATGGACATCGGGACGGTCCAATCTGTCCATGGCTTTATCCCGGGCTTTTCAAGGAGCGGGTAGGACGTTGGGCCGGCGCCATGTTTTTGGTAGACGAGTGTTCTTCCCCCGACGCCCGCCTCATTGGCCCAATCGTCGGCTCGGCTTTTCATTTCGTCTTCGGTCAAGCCCTTCTTCGCTGAGTCTTCGGTCACTTCCCACGTTCGCGCGCTGATTGCACCGATCGTTTTCAGCATCTCATTGCGACTAGGGCTGGTCATTGCGCCGGCACCGTCATTTGCAGAAAATGGATCGTAGGTATGGCGCATGATTGAAAGCATTGCGCCAGTGAGCCCTCGGTCCAACGCACGCGGTGAGAATGGTGTAACAGACTGGGCCTCAACGTGCTGATAGAACGTCGCGTGGTAGTTTTCATAGGTTTCGTAGTGCGAAAGGTCGCGAGGACGCGCCCAGGTCAGAACGGTGGCAACGAGGCCCGGTGACGCTCGGCCTACACGGCTAGTTGCCTGGATGTATTCCGCCGTTCCTTTGGGTTGACCGTTGACTACCATTACCCCGAGACGGTTCACGTCGACGCCAACAGAAAGCATGTTTGTAGCCAAAACCGCGTCGATTGGCTTCGCGTCGCCAGGTGTTCTATCGGTCAGCCATTTGCCCTGAACCGGATCAAAGGTGCCCTCAAATGGAACTTCCAGCTGATCAAGGTATCTAGGGATGTCTTGGCTGGAGACCCGCGATGTCAATTCGCTGATTTCCTCGACGCGCCGCTGCGAAAGTCCCGGCCGGTCCACCAAGCTCATGTTTACTCGGAAAGAACGCGTCTGAACATCGTCCTCTGCCAATCGCTTCATCCCACCGAGTTCCCGTAGCGAATTGAAATAGCCAACCAACGTCATATAGGGGTCGGCCACCGGTCCGAACCGATCGAACAGTGCCTGTGCTGCGGTCAGGAAGGCCGTATAGGTCCTGATAAGTACCGCTGGCCGCGAACTGCCTGGTGCGCAGAGCCCCATGTAGCGCCGCCCTGGCTTCTCGTGGATTGGCCTCTGAACCGAGAAGAAATTGTCTTCAACATCAAGTCCAGATGGCGGAAAAACTGAAGTCCTGCGCATGAACACGTTGCGTACTTGATCATCAGCGCGCCGCACCGTCGCAGTGGATGCGACAATCTTTGGACGAACCGTGTTCTCGCCAAGTTTCCAACTGCTTAGTTCATCCACTGCCGTTTCATACAGGCCTACCATCGTGCCGAGCGGACCGCTGATAAGGTGAAATTCGTCTTGGATGATAAGATCCGGTGGGCGTATGGCTCGGATCGGCTTCACTTTGGCGGCGGGATACGCTCCAGCAGCTCGATGTCCGCTGCCACATTCGTGGCTTGGCCACAGTAAGCCATGGCGCGTGCATTCTTGTTCAACTCTACCGAAAAGAGCGCGAACTTCTGGCCGCCAGGCCATCATGGCGAATTTGTCCACCGTGGCGATCATCATCGTAGGTGGACGATGATAAATTTCCTCGTCGACCACTTTCACAGGCAAACCCGGATGGGGCTGGCCGCTTGATTTCGCCTTTGAAAAGTCGCAACTGCCCAGCTTGTCACCACAATGGATCAGCGTTCTACCACCAATCTTGTCCACCTCGATGTCGCGGCCACCAGAAATTTCAGAGCCGCACCAAGGGCAACTTGTCAACTGTGCAGGTGATGCGATACCGGACTTGTTGCGGTCGTTGTTGCGAATTGCACCAATCGCTTGGTGGGACGCGTCGGTCGTCCCAGGGGTGACACGGTTGCCAACCCACAAGCCAAGCGTGAACGGTTCTTTGCCCCAAATCGTATCGTCTGAGCGTCGGATAACCTCCATCGCACATAGAAGCGTGGTTGCCCTCTGGAACTGCTGCAGCGTCAGGAGCCTCAACGTATAACGCATAATAACGGCCAGGCCTCGCGAAGCGTCGAGACCTCCCAAGTCATTCTTCAAACGTCGCATCGCCATCGCAAAGGCCGCTACACCCAGATAAGCCTCTGTTTTGCCACCACCCGTCGGGAACCAAAGGAGGTCGGCAAAAGCCTCGACCGGCTTGGTCCTATCTGGATGTGCTGGATCTGCTAGCGAAGGGATCGACAGCAACAGGAATGCAAGCTGAAAGGGCCGCCATGATTTGTTCTTGGGCACGTCCAGTGTAGCAACGTCGACCGCCTCGTTCCGTCTGCGCTTGAGGGCATAGATGCTTCGTACACGCTGCATGGCCATGGATCGGTTTGCAAAGCGGAATGCGTTCAACGCATTCGCGTCCGTGAACAGAGTCTCCATTCCCTCCCGCAGACGGATCTGTATCTCTTCACAACGAGCGATAACGTCCTTACCGGGATCATCGAAACCCACGATTTCGCTACCCAGTCTCGTTTTCTGTTCATTGATCCACACGGCATAGTCGTCGATTAGACAACCGAGGGCGTCGCGCAACGCATCCGGTTCCATCTCTGCCAGCCTCGACATGTCGAGCCAGCCTTCGTCGATCATGCGCTGCATGGCTGGGCGGTCACGCCGGTCGAGCCCCGGTGTCTCAGTGACTGCGACTTCGTAGCTCGGGATGATCTGTGTGGCTACTCGTACGGCCGTCGTTGGATCATTTTGCGTTACATCGACGTGAACCGACACCCCGTGTCCCACCGCAAACTCCAGTCGGTTGCGATAGATGAGAGCAAGCCGATCGCGTTCCAAATCGTCGACTACGACCTCATTGGATGGACGACGCCTGAACACCGATTTGTCGGGGTTATCTTCAATGGATTCTACTGTGATTTCAGGCTGAAACAGCCAAGCGCGGTCTTTGTTGTCGCTCGGCTCGATTTGGCCGTTCACGAGAAAGACCGTTACGAGGCGTTCGCCTTTTTGGTTTGTTCGAACCGTACCCTGCAATCTTACGTCTGGCTGGTCGGGATCAGGAACCGATGGCTTAATCTGACCATCCACCAAGGGCAGCCGAACAGATCCGCCACATGGGAAGCGCTGCCATACTCTGACCTTGACCTCCTCTTCGCGACCGGTTTGACGATTGCGTCGAGTTTTGACGATGTCATGTTCATCATTGGGAACGCGATCATAGCGCCCCCATCGAGCATCTACAGTCAGTGTTTCTACGCCTGGCGCGACGCAAAATGTCAGACCCATGCTGGAGGGCACGAGCGACTGATTGTTGGTCGTGTCGATTTCGTCGAGCGTATCGTCTTCAGGTACCACCCGTCCGGTCGCGCTAGCGAATTCAGCGCCGGGTTCGTGCAGAGACGCCGTGCGTTCGTCCTCCAGGTCTCCAGCCTCATCCGCAGCAGATGCTGGTTCGACTTGTGCAGTCTGGTCTTCGTCAGGCCGTCGCGGGGCAAGTTTTCCAACCATATAGCGATCGCGGACGCTCATATCCTTGATAAGTTCGTGAGGGCCTTCGGCTGGACCGAGCAGATCGTCACGGACCGACAGTTCGAGGAGATCGCGGACATAGGTTACATCATTGCTCAGCGGCACCGCATCGGGGTTCGCAACGCCGAGCAGTGGAAGCGCGCGCAGAAAATCGTCCCAAGGCAGACGCATCACTGGCGCGGTCGGTACAGTCAGACCTGGTTTAGAAAGCGGTACCCCCGGATCAATGATCTGGAACTGATCGAAATAGATCGTTCTGCCCTTGATGTCCGAGCGGATGCGAAGGATCCGACCGACTGCCGTTATGTGGTCATTATCATCCAGGACGAGCGACCAGTCGCTCGGCGCAGTGGTGCTTTGATTAGTCGGGCTGACATCGACTCGGATCGAGTAGGGGCTGGTTGTAGGTGCTCTGCGAACAATCCAAGCGGCTTGCTGCTGTTCAATGGTTTCAGTCAATTCGGTCATTTTCAATTACCCCGCAACATTTTCTGCATCAAAGCTCCACCCGAGAAAAGTGCGGAAAAAAACGATAGAATTTCTTGAATGAATCGAACGGATCTTCGCCCATATCTGATTTAGGAAGTTCGAACCCCATTCTATCCATGGCATCGTCGCACGACTCCATTGTTAATCTCTCAAGGGTAGACAGCGCTGGCATATCCAACATGAGCGGTGACAATGGAGTAGAGTGATATTCCCAATTCTCGACAAGAGTCTTTATCGGCTGTAAATTTTCTTGGCAGATGACGAGCGTTGCCGTGATCATTGGCTGTCCATCAGCGTAGTGTGTGGCCAATGCCCAGACGATATTTCGATCTGCAGTCTTGAGAATTTCGTTCTCTACGGCCAAGTAAAGGGCTCTAAGAACACACAAGCCATACCGCTTGAATGTCATTTCTTCGGGCTTCAAGCCGTTAGGAAATAGCCCCCCGAGCCGTTCACGGAACCGGTCAAGTCGCCATTCTTGGATAGTCTTTTTCTGCCCGTCTGATCTTTCCATCCCGTTAATTTCGACGGCCAGTTCCTCAGGCTTTGGTGTTCCAAGAGAGGTGGGATTGGCATTTAGTGTAATTCGAAAAATGCTATTTACTGGAACGCATGAAATTGATTGCGCAAACCGTTCTATCTGATCGGTAATTAACTTTGGGTCTGTATAATCGAACCAGATAATCACAGGAATTTCGAAGTCTGTTTCGTCGAGATAATCTTCCAGTGTGCTGTTCACGCATGTGATCTGGTCGATAGGCCGGTTGAACAGCTGACGCTTGTAGACGTTTTCCTCGGCTTCTACACAGACTAAATCTTTTAGCCCGAGACGCGCGTGAATCAGCCTGAAGTCCTCAAGGAAGGGTCCGCCCAGTCCAACATATTGATAGTTTTCTAGCTCCAAAGTCGCAGCAAGACGCCCCAGCAGCCCAAGAAAAAGCTCTCGATCGACCGATTTGTTCTGGCGGAGCCTGTACGGAAGTGACGAACCACTACTCATCTCCGGCCTCATCAGTTTTTTCAATGTTCTTGAATATCAACTCGAAACATTTGTCGCCGACGATTCCGGGCTGCTCGTCATAAGTGTCGAACAGTGCCTTGGACACCGTCTTTATTTCTTCGACAGACCTTGAGAAAACGACCCGACGAGACGTCGGTTTTTTGGTCTCGGGAACCGGAATGACTTTCTGCTTTTTGGGGTTGAATTCGATCCGCCCATCGGCCTTGACGACCTGATCTCGCGTCGCTATCAATTCGACTGTTTTTCTTAGGGGAAGCGGTTTAGCATCTTCCCAATATTTCGTTTGGTCCGATCTCGGGTGGTTTTTCCAATTGTTGGTATAGCTAATCCAAATTCGCATTCCCTCTTTCATTTTCACGAGAGCCTGCAACCAGACATCCGAGGAAGTATCGAGCGCGCGTTTGGTCGTCGTGACCGGCAGTTTATCAGCGATTTTCGAACGGAACTCGATGATGCCAGTGATTATGGAAAACTGGTAGTGATACAGCGGAATGCCATCACCCCAACCCGTCAACCGGCTCTTGTCCCCGACGATTACGGCGCGATCATTGCAAAACACGGTCCAGCCAGCCGTCGCAGCTGATCTGTCGCGTTCGAATTCGGGGACGTCATCGTCATCCGCTGCCAGACCTCTGCCGGTATTAAGTCCGACGGTGATCGACACCTCGACATCGTCGATCGTCTGCCGGAAGACATAAGGTGCAGGACCATCTTCTCGGTCGGTCACCAGCACCTCGACGCGGACGGGTTCAGTGGCGACACCATTGACCGAAATACTCAGCCCGCGCTGCAGGAACATCGTGAAGTGTTCTGCTACGTCCGTGCGTAGCTCATTTTCAAAGGCGGCATTCGTGAAGTGCCTCGAAACGCCAGGATACAAGCTGCTCACGCGGATAGTCGTGCCTTGTTGGGCAAGACCTGTCTCGGGATCTGAATCTACGATCGGAAGCGGATCCCAGTCCTTGTTTTCCAACCAGGCCGATGAAATGGGGACCTCGAAGCCATCGTCGCCAAAGAGGGTTTTGACCAGTGCTTCACGACCCATCTTGAAAATGGCGCGCTTCATGCCGACGCCATACATCCCGATCGTTTCGTTCGCGGAGTCGCGCTCGTCGTCCGGTTCGCGCCCCATCTTGAACGCGTAGTTCTTGGCGACATCACGCGGGATACCGCCGCAGTTGTCCTCGATGATGAAGTGATCGCCCGCGAGCGTGATGTTGACGAAGTGCGCCGAGTAATCGACCTCACCGCCGTTGGCGAGGCGGAGTGCACCATCAAGGCAGTTGTCGATCAGATCGAGTATGGCGTCGGCAAGACTGATGTCGCGCGTCAGCATCGAAACGAAAAACTGTTTCGTGGGGACCGCAGCTGCTACATCGTTATTCTCAGCGTTCATATATTTGGCTCCGGTTAAAAATTCGGCAGATCGCCGAGGTCGAGCGCGCTTTGCTTTTGGCCAGCTTTTGGAGCGCGAGACTTGGCGGCGGGCTTTTTCTTGCCGTGAAGTCCCTGAGCAACCTCTTCCTCGTAACGCTGGCGGTTCAGTTCGGTGAGGCGACGAATAACTTCCGATAGCGTTTGGTCGCTAAGTGCCCACCGCCAAGGATCATTCACCGACCCACCTGAGAATGGTCGAAATTCATACTTTGGGTTCAAATCTGTCCACCCATAGGCTACAAAAACGTCTTCATCAATTTTGGCCATTAAGTCGCGCAGTTCAGAAACCGTCGCATCATCTCTCTCGGGGGAATTTATCCAATTCATAACTTCAGTAAGTCCAAAGTTATGGCGTTCTGCTAGTTCTACGGAGAGCTCATCCAGTCGTTCTGCTGCAGAGATTCCCTCCATAGAAACGATAGCATCTGGAATGGCGTATTTGGCGATTGATTCAGAGATTGAGAGACTAAGTCTACCCTCAATCTTTCCTCCTGATAGATGCTGCAGCCAACCACGGAAAGCGCTGCTCTTGAATATCGCAAGATAGTCTTCGCGCTCATCATCAATGAGAACAATTTTATTTGTATAGATCCATGAAGACGAAGCACGCATACAGTTTGGGTACTTCGTCACTTTTGGAAAAGCGATGAACTTTTCTTGCCGCCTGAGGATTTTCATCTGGTCGGCTCGATGGTTCCAAAACTGCCACCATCGGTCGATTAGCCCTTTGTAGCTCTTGAGAGCGTCAGGTGTTCTGGTTGGCTTTGCAAACTCCTCTAAGAACTGGTGTGCAATCGGCCATTTCGCGGCAATTTCTTCTAACTCGAGATCAAGGATGTCGAGCGCCCAGCGATCAATGCGCTTAAGGGCCGAACTCAATATGTCATCACCGGTTACATATGGCCGAAGCAAGCTATTCGCTTCGTTTTTGAGTGGATCGAACCAATCATCACCGGGCGAAACAACAAAGGACAGGCCCTTGCTGTTGTTGACGCCCTCAAAGCTACTAATTGACCTCGCCAGTGCCTTCAACTCCCAAGAGTTTATTTCTTGAGGTGAAAGGCGCGGCCCTATTCGACCGCATTCGTCTCCAGCTATTTTGCAGTGCCCTTCCCAGTCTCCTTTAAAGAAATAGACCAAAGCAACTTCAACAGCTGCGGTTCCTGGCCAGGCCATGCCCTTATCGGCGCTGTAGATTGCACCTTGTTCAACGATCTTTCCTAGGCCGACTGAAATGGCGCTTCCTTCGGCAATATTGCTTGTTGCAAGTAGGCCGTAAGTTCCTTCTTTTCGGATAAGGTCAACTGCGCGGCGATGAAATACAACGCACAGATCTATTTTTCCTGGAGGAGACCCTAGAACCATTTCGCACTGACGTTGGAGGCGCTCGCCTAAGGCGCTCTTCCAGAGGCGATTTCCAAGGAATGGGGGATTTCCGACTATTGCATCAAACCCTGAATTCTCGCGGAGAAATACCTCGGGAAAATTCAAAGGCCAATGCAATGGTTTGGCGGGGAGCCCGCTTTGTGTTCCCTTGGCGAGATCCCTGAGCGCCGCTCGCTGCATACGCTCCTTCGCAGACAACTCATTGTTGGCTGCAGCGTCCGCAAGGGTGGACAGTTCCTCGAATCTTACTGATCGGTCGCCGGCTCGTTCTTCTGCAAGAGCAATTCCCACAAACGCGTCGGCGATGCGCGTGGGCAGTTCCAACTCTTCCCGCGACTTAACGTCAAGGGCTGCCATAGCTTCCACGTCATGAATATCGCGAATTGGGGTTTCTCGCAACCGCGAACGAAGGCTAAACGCCCTATCGATGGCCGACCGGATGGATCGGCCAAACAAACGCAGCTGGGATTTGCCCCTTGGGTTTAGGTTGAGCTCAATGAGTTGATCAAGATCATAGATTCCGAGAAGACTATCACCGCTGCGAAGGTTATGATCCAAGAAGCCAAAGGGCCGTCCTTTCGACATTGTGGTCAGCCATAACGAGAGCTTCGCCAGTTCGACTGCGAGCGGGTTTCTGTCCACGCCATATAGGCACCGCTCCGCCACCAACCGGCGGGCGACGACAGCGCGTTCCTCTGTATCTGGCGAAAGTGGTTCGAAGCCGTCGCTAATAGGATCTCTGATGATCCCGCCCTCGCTGTCGATCCTCCCACCAATCGCCTCGGTGATGGACCAAGCCTCAACCAGACGGTCCGAGAGCCAGCGGCAGGCTTGGACTAGGAAGGCACCCGAGCCCATCGCAGGATCGCAGATCTTGAGATCCAGCAGGGCCTCGGCGCTCTTCAGCTCCCATTCCTGGGGCGGCTCGCCTTCGGCCGGTCCGCGATAGGCAACCGGCGTCAGCGTTTCCTCGACGATCTTCTCGGTCAGGCTCTTCGGTGTATAATGCGTTCCGCTCTCGCGCCGATCTGCGCCAAGCACGACCACGAACGCACCCTTGTGATGGACGAGGGGATAACCCCACGGATCGGTCCGCAACAGGTTAGCCACGGGCAGGATTCGGTCGCGAAGCGCGACGTCTCCACGGCAGACGGTTAGAAGTCTAGCGGCTAGGCGATCATCGACCTGCCGTTCGAGGGCATTTTGAATGGCAGGCTCGGAACGTTCGCTCCGTTCTTTGATGAGTTCGACGACCCTTGAAGTTCCATCGAGCCGTGCGGATTCCATCTCTCCAAGCGTGATCCGAGGGCTCTTTGCCTTCGAACCACCGTCGAGCTCCAGTGTTACGTCGTCGACCCGCTTGACGGTGCGTTCGAGCAGGCCTTCATAGACGTGCCCAATCTGTTCCACATCCAGCGCACGGTAGGACAACGCACGACCCTGGAAGGTTTGAATTGCCTCCAGCAGAAGCAAAACGGTCCGGTCGTCGATCGGAAGCGGTTCTGCCGGATCGGTCCGCCAGAAGGTGCCCTTCTTACGGCCTTCGAGGAACGGATAACGGTCTGGGTCGAACAGCGAACCTCCGAGCGCTGGTAGCCGGAGGGTGGGGTGTTCGATGCCGCCAAATACGCCCCGGAACAATCCGAGCAGGCGTGACCATGCAGAGCGGCGGCGCTCAAGGATTTCCTCGGAGTCCGACCGCAGCTGCATGCGTAGACTGGAAATGGCGTAAAACGAGTCATAGCGAGGATCGCCGAGCAATAGCAGTCCACGTTCTTCAGCGGCCAATAGGAAGACCAACCGCATCATGACAGTCAGGCTGGCCTCATAGAGCTCTCGCGGCTCGACATCTCGGAGAAGCTCTTGGTTGCGGTCTTGATTGGCACGGTCCAGCGACTGCACAAGAACCTCGACCGCCCGACGCACCTGCTCGCCCAGAGCTTCGGTGACGTCGTCCTGATGCTTCAGGGATCGTTCGTAGAGTGCGGTCAGTCTGCCATCATCGGGTCCAAAGAAACGGCGTACACCTAGTAAGCTGACGAAGGCGCGCAACGTTTCAGGCTCTTGCCCCCAAAGCCGCGCGTACCAGCTTGCAAAGCCTGCGACAGCGCCAACCGGAGCGTGAACTAGCATCCAGCGCTCCCCATTGGTGACCAAGCCGATAGGACACCCGGTCGCCCGGAGCAGTGAGACCATCCGGTCTGCCGGCGTAATGGCTAGGCCGCCAAAACGATGGGTCGCTTCGAGGTTGGTATCTGGTGCGTAGACGTGAATGAGGAGCAAAGGTTCGTCGGCATTCGTCGGATTGACGACTGCCAGATCTGGCGTAATCGTTGTCCCATGTTCCGGCATCATCATGGTCAAGCTCGCAGGGAGGGTATCGTCACTGCGTAGAACGGCGTCGTCTATCTCGAGAGCGGTTGAAAGAACCTCTTTCACCCAAGCGGCGTGGAGCTCTGTCAAATCGATATCCTGGACTTCTACCGCTTCCCGCCATTCTTCGTATGTCCTGCGAAGGCGCTGTGGATGGCCAGAACTTAGAGCTTCAAGCCCTTGGGGGAATACATCTTTGAGTACGGGAACAGCCAAGAAGGGCCCCGACACTTCGACGAGGTTGAGCCAATCGTGATCGTTACTCATTTGGGTTCCTCCGAGGAGAGCTTGCTCGGCACCAGGAGCACGACGGCGACGGGGAAGGTGTGCTCAATGGTATTTGAATACCGGTCCTCGACAGCCTGTACTTCTTGCTGCCGTTCCATTGGCAGTCGAGCCAGACGCGCTTCCAATGCAGCAAGGTCACGCTTTAGCTGAGTGCGTTCGTCTTCAGTGAAAAGAGATAGTTGGACCGGCTGCTCCTCGGCTTTGATTTCGGATTTCAAAGCCTTCTCCAAATCATCCAAAACTTGCCGGATATCTTCGGCTTCCTTTTTCTTGCGGCTTTCGATCGTGTTTCCGAGAAAACGCAGCCTGTCTTTCGATCGCGCTTCAACGGTTGCAAGAATGGAGTCGCGCTGTTTGTCAAAACGGGTGCGCAGAGCTTCGAGCGTAGCGCTGGACACGGCAGCAGGCTGCGAGGTGTCGAGCCAGCGCCTAATCTCCGTAACTCGGTCTTCCCTGCGGAAACCTGCCTCACGCAAGTATCCGCCCGCTTCAGTGAGTTCTTCGTGTAGGCGGTGGTGGTTTCCACCTGTCACGATCAGCCGGGACAAAACGACAACAGCCGGTCCATCCAACTGCTCATTAGGAAGAGAGCGAACCGTGATGCGATGGAGTTTTTTGACATCATCGCGTGCCCAGATTTCTGCCCGCAGTAGGCGCAGGCTCATCTGGACCAGTCTGTGGTTCAGGTGAACCAGAACGACGTCATCGCGGCCTTTGGCAACATCATGGTCGAACGTTATGGGGCGGACCTTCTGGGTGTAAGGGTGCTGGAGACCTTCAAGGCATCGTGACCACGAACCCGAAAGGGAGGGCATGCGGAAAACTGTTCCGTCCGGCGCATCATGCAGGCTGATAGGCTCCAGGTCGGGTTTGTCCGCAAGCCTGAGGGCAGTACTGACAGCGCGCTGGATGTGGTCCGGGAACAGGCTCTGTTCGCGACGCGTTTCGCTCAGGCGATCGTGAAGCTTTGCCACGCGATCACGCAGATCTCGTTCAGCTTTCACGAAGCGGCGAGATTTCTCCATCCTGGCTTCCGCGGCGCGCGTATCCAGGTCTCTGCGGCGGCCCTCAAGTAAATCGGGCAGCTGTGGTGTAATAACGGGATTTACGCTGCCCATATCGGCCCGCATCGCATCAAGCTTTCGCAGAGCGCGCAAAATGTCATCACCATGTCCGCCCTCGGCATCCACGGGGTGCCATATGACGACTTCACTGGCTCTCTGTCCGTGGCGATCGATACGACCGTTTCGCTGCTCCATGACGTTTGGGTTGTAGGGTATCTCGAGGTGGATCATCAGATGACAATGGTTCTGAAGGTCGATGCCTTCGGAAGCTGCATCCGTCGCCAAAAGAATTCTGACGGGAGAAACCGACGGGCTGGCCTGAAACGCAGCCTTTACGTCCTCTCGTTCCTTCGGATCCATACCCCCATAGATCAGGGCTAAACGGTCGCCACCAAAGCCATTGGCGACCAATATCTCCTGCATCCATTGCTGCGTCGCACGGTATTCCGTGAAGAGGATCACGCGCTCGTCAGTCCAGCTATCACCCTCGCGCAGATGCTGGGTCAGCCATTTTAGGATGGCTTCTGATTTGGCGTCTGAGCGTCGAGCTGCTTGCTGTGCCCACGATCGAAGCTCACCGAGCATTTGGCGCTCTTCGCCATTAGGCGGACGAATGTGCTTGCCAGCTTCTTCGATCGCCTCCGCTTCGGCTGCATCGCGCTGAGCGTCGTCGGCGTAGTTTTCTTCGGTTTTCGAAATGGCACGCCTAAGAATCCGATCATCGAATTTTTTCCTGCCATTTTCTGCGCGTCGATGTCCCTCGATCGTTGCAATGTGACGTTCGAGTGTAGCGGCGAATGCGGCTGGACAGGAAGACAATCGCTTCCGAAGCAGCTGATGCACAAAATGATCAACGGCTCGGCCGTCCTCTGCAGAGCTCTCTCGTGCTTTTATGAATTCCTCAAGCTTTCGGCGCGCGTCCCGTTCTTCAGCAGAATATTCGATAGGCAAAGGTTCCAGTCGGCGTTTCGGATAGAGCGGTTTTCCATTTGCGTCGACTAGGTCGCTCTTGAGCCGCCGAACCATGACCCGCGCGAGTTGCTGATCACTGGGCAGCACGTTTCGGGCAAAGCGTTGGTCATCCAGTAGTTCCAAGAGCGCCGTGAAGGATTCCGTGTAGCCGTCGTGCGGCGTTGCAGTGAGAAAAAGCTTATGCTGGAAATGAGGTGCCGCAAGACGGACCAGTCGTGTTCGCAGGCTTTCCACGGCATAGCGGCCGACCGTGGGGGAGATGTTGTGTGCTTCATCGATAATCAGCAGATCGAATTTTCGAGGATGGCTCACGTGTGGAGGTAGAGCGTCTCTCAAGAGCCGCAGACCTTCGCCTTGTTTTGCCCAATCCATAGAAGTGATAAGGCGAGGAAATGAAGTCCAGGGGTTGGCATGCAAGCCACGCTCCCGTCGCAAGTTTTTCACATATTCGGTGTCTACGATCCGGAACTCGAGCCCGAACTTCTCTTGCATCTCGGCCCGCCATTTTTCCTGGAGGGAGGCTGGGCAAAGGACAAGAACGGTCCTAGCACGATGGCGAAGCAACATCTCTTGAACGACTAGACCAGCCTCAATGGTTTTGCCGAGGCCCACATCATCTGCAATCAGGAGATTTGTGCGCGCCATGTCGATCGCACGCACAAGGGGATCAAGCTGAAAATCCTCGATGCTGACGCCGCTGCGGAATGGGGCTTGAAGATAACCGCGATCTGCATTGGTGGCAGCACCCCAAACGACTGCGTCGAGAAACGCCTGCAATGTCTGCGCGTCGTCCAGCCCAGTCATGCGTGGGAGCCCTGCGCGTTCAATCACATGCGCGCCAGGTTCGAGCTCCCATAAGACTTCGATCTCTTCGCCGAGTGAATCTTCATCGATTGATGCGAGGCGGACGAGGTGTTGTTTTGCTCGCCCGGGGGCGATAGCGCCTGCGTTTATTTCGGATACGATCCATTGCCGACGCCTGACTTCGACGAGTTGGCCTGGTTCCGGCGCAGTCCCATGAGTGGTTTCCGATGTGATTTCATCAGCAATCATCGACATGCGCCGGTTCCGTTCTTCTTGATTGACAGGATCAGCTCGGCGATGCGGTCAGCAGCATCGTTTGCGTCCTCGTGTTCCCAAATTCTGATGACTCGCCAGCCAAGTTCGGCCAAACGTCGGCCTGTATCAGCGTCCCGCGAACGATTTGCTTCAATCTTTTCTCGCCAGAATTCAGCATTGCTCTTGGGCCAAGAGGCATGCTCAGGGCAGCCATGCCAGAAACAGCCGTCGACGAATACAGCGACGCGCGCAGAGACAAAGACAACGTCTGCGACCCGTCGGGGCTTTGTAATCAATGGAACCTGCAATCGATAGCGCAGCCCTCTGGAGTGCAGAGCCCTCCGAAGCTCTACTTCACATCGCGTGCCTTTCTGCCGCACGCGTGCCATTCTGCGGCTGGCTTCATGCGACGAGGGGCTTGCGTTCACCATCTCTCGAGGTTCTCTCCTTTTCGTCAGGCCGTTCTTGATACATTGCGCCGAGGTGCTGATTGATGCTTCGACCTATCACCTCACCAAGCGTTACTGGGACTGCATTGCCAATCATTCGACCCAAAGCCTTGAAGTGAATAGGGCCACCATCGGGGACAAACGAATATGAGGTTGGGAACCCCTGCAGAATTGCACCCTCTCGTAACGAGATTGCACGCTCTTGATCCGGATGCCCGAACCTGCCGTTGCCGAACCCGTAATATTGGGTGGTTAATGTGGGAGAGGGGGAATCCCACTCCATCCGCCCGTAAACGCCTGGATAGGTGCGACCGGTCTCTTTGCGATGGCATGCTGCGACAAGGTGTTCAGGCCAATCCCTCCAAGTGCCGCCAGGCCGCGATGCGCGTATTCGCTCCACGTTCAGGGGGGAAAGCTTGGATGCCGCATGCATGGCATCGGCGTGGGAAGCTTCACCGTTAGAAAGAGGAGGGAGCCCGCCTATTGCGTCTCGCACGGTTCGTCTGTTTTCAGGTTCCGGCGCGACGATCTCGATCGGCCCCAGTCTCGAGGCGAGCAGCACCATACGCCGCCTGGTCTGAGGGAGGCCGTACTTCGTGCAATCGACCACGCTTCGATAGACATGGTAGCCTTGGTCCATCAGCGAGTTTGCAAAATCGTCGAAAACCGCATGCTTGGCGACAGTGGGGACATTCTCCATCGTCACTATTTGGGGTCGCGTTTCTTTGACGAGGCGGTCGAATTGGTAAAGGAGGCCCCAGCGAGGACTGCTCAACACATCATACCTTTGAGAGTAGGTCGAAAAGGGTTGGCAAGGAGCGCAGCCCGCCAGAACCCTGATTTCGCTCTTCCCGTGAAGAGCGTTCAGCTGTTCGCCCGAAATCTTGCTGACGTCTTCTTTTATGAATTTTGCGGCGTTGTTGAATTCGAATGGGTGACGACAGCTTTCTTCAACGTCGACACCTGCGACGACATCAATTCCCTCTTTTTGCAGGCCATGGGTCAGGCCCCCGGCACCACAAAAAAGGTCAATGCATGTCACGTCCTTCATTCTTGTTCTTACTCCTCAAACGCTTTTGGCCTCACGCCTTGAATTCATCTCCGGCTTTGCCGTTCCTGACCCATTCATCGACCTCGTCAGTCTTGAACTTCCAAAGCCTGCCAACCTTGTGCGCGGGCATTTCGCGTTTGGATATCCACCCATAAACAGTGTCTTTGCTGACACCGAGGTAATCTGCGATCTCTTCAACAGAGACCCATCGATCGGTCATGGTGCGGCCCTTCCAGGTCCAGCCTACTTACCTTGGTGCAAGCTTTACACTCTGCTTCGCCTGAGTAAACCGGAATAAGTGGGATTAAGCCCGTTCTCAACGAGTTAAGAGCGTAAACCCACTTGGGTGCCCTTTGCCGATTGCCAAGCACATCATTGCACGTCTGGGCAGCGCGTATCCGGATTCAGAACTGAAGCAGGCGCGCCGATCCGCGCCAACCCTCGGCACGCCTGCAATTGTCGCAACCACATGCGCGGTCGCGCGGTCGGCGAAACCTCGGCCGACCTGGTGGGCTCCGAGCGGGTTCGCCGCCATCCCCACCGCCGCGCTCGATCCGCCCCACAGTGCGGCGTCTCCTGCGGTCCCCGCGCTTATCGGGTCCGGGTCCCCATCAGTTCTGGCCGCTTTGGCTATTCCAACTCAGTTGGTGGAGCGGAGGTCATCTCGGTGATCGCTTGAAATTCTGTCAGAAACTCCGGCCGATGTTGCATCAGGTACCGAACGATCCGGGCGTTCCCAAGGAGCTTTCCCAGATACGCTTTGATGACGGTCAGCTGCAGGTGGTCCTGGCCGTAGGAGTCCTGGATCGATGTGATACCTTCCTGCAGCCGGGCCAGCTCGCGCTCCATGCGGGCCATGGCCTCCGGGGTGATGCCTCTCATCTTCTTGGGTTTCTTCGTGTCCACCAGCTGCGCCTGGGGCGTTCCCGCCAGAATTGCAGAGATGTATGCCGGAGAATAATTGTTCGCGTTCATCATCAGCTCTGCCGCCTCGATCTGGCGCATGGCTTTCATCTTACGCAGGATTTCGAACACGGCGGTCGCGCAGTGTTTGTCCTTCAGGATGCCGACGGCCTCTTCGCAGATCCCGTCGAGGAGCTTGGCCTTACGCACAATGCTGCGCGGATTGAGGTCCAGCGCCAGAGCGATCTTTTCCTCGGAGACACCGCGCTCAATGGCCTTGCGGATCATCTTGTGCTCCTGGATGGGCGCAAGGCGGCTGATCCGCTTGTTGTAAGTGAAGGCCTCGTCGTCAGTGGAGATCAGACATTCGACCCGTTCGATGCCGAGATCCTTCAGCACCTCGATCCGGATGTGCCCATCCAGCAGCATATAGGTGTCTTCCTCACCCGGGGATCGCGTGACCACCGGCGGCTCGACCAGGCCAACCTCTTTTATCGACGCGGTGATCTGGCGGTACTTGCGGCTGGATTTGACGGATGCGCTGAGGGCGCGCACAGGCAGGACGGCCTCTACCGGCACCGTGACGCAATTGCTCTCGAAGCCAAGCGTGACCGCGTCCGGGGTTTTTCGCTTGCCCCGGCTCATTCTGCCGCTCCCGCATCCAGTGATTGCCCGAGATAGGTAGGCAGGGTATCCAGCCCCTCCGCGCGCAAGAGCGTCAGGAAGTGGTCATCGTCGCGCAGCGAGCGAAACGCCTCCACGACGAACATCAGGCGGCCTTGTGTCAGTTCGGCTTTCTTGATCAGTAACTTCTGTCGCTCTGCTTCCTGTTGATAGGCTCTCACAAGCGCGTCGCTGGTCAGGGGCCGCTTGGTGCCGTCGCTTCTGCCATAGCGGTTGCGATGAAGGTGCGGACCCTGTGCATCGCGCTGCTGGATGAGACGGCGCACGGCGGCCAGTTTCTTACCGCGCAGCTTTTTCTGGGTGTAGGCGTCCATCAGAGCGCGCTGCCCGCCCTCGGCATCTGTCTTTGAAATGTCGATGGCGAGGTTCAGCGGCAGAAGGCCGGTTTCCACGGCCGAGACCAGCCGTTCTTCCCCGCGCTCCAAAAGCCCCGCGATCATGCCGACATAGTCTGGCGTGACGCCGATCTTGTTTGCGATCTGGCGATCATTGTAGCCGCGTTTGCGCAGGTTGCCGATCTCGCGCATCAAGTCGATTGGGTTGTGCTGGCGGCGCGCGCAGTTCTCCACGAGGCTCATGACGAGGCAGTCGCTCTCGTCGGCGTCGATGATGATGGCGGGGATGGCATTCTGCTGAAGCTCCATGAATGCCTCGAGCCGACCCTGACCGCAGACGAGGTCATATTCGGTAGGGTCGGTTCCGGCGCGCTGCGCCACGGTGATTGGTCGCTTCAGACCGATCTTTGCGATGTTCTCGACCATTTCCTCAAAGGTTCGCCGGTTGCGCACACGGGGATTGAGGATGCGAATTCGGTCGGTGGGGATGAGAGTGACCTGTTTCTGGGCTATATCTTGGGCGTCGTCTGGCATCAGGCGGCCTCCGTGATCCGGGCCCGGCCAGCGAGCGCATAAAAATAGTCGAGCGTGTCGAAGCGATAGGCGTCCAGCGACAGCCCGTTCTGCTCGGCCAACCTCAGCCTGGCCATAGTCATGTCGATGCTCGGCAGCAGGTAATAGTCGCGCGGCGCTTCGTTCAATTCGTCCATGCGCACGGCAATCGTGATGTCGGGCACCAGGCCAGTATCGAGGCGGATGCGCCACCGCTGTGAACCGCCCTGCGTCTCGAAACACCGGGCCAGCACCACCGACGCCGTGAACTCATCATTGATGCGGATCAGGTCCGTTTCCGGATCCTGCATGGCCACGCCGCCGCGTTCGGCGACGCCGTCGAGGATCTGCGCCACGATGCCGGGATGAGCCTGCCGCAAGGCGCGGTTGATCTCGACATAGCGATAGTCGCGCTCCGGCTCGTAGCCGATCATCTGGTAGGCGCGCAGCAAGCTGCCGAAGCGGCTCCGAAAGGCGCTGGAGGATGGCACGTTGTCCTGTTCATCGATGATCAGTCCGGACAGCACGCCTTTCTGTTTCAGCACGGCGCGCAGGGCTTCGAGCAGTTCGGCGTCCGTGAAATGCTGGCTGCGCGCATCGACGATTTCGCGTGCGCGCAAAAACAGCGCCTCGTCCACGATGGCGGGGTAGGCGCCCTCCGCCCGGATCCACATTTCGCGTGGGTTCACCACTCGCTTGTGCTTCAGCTTGAAGGACACCTTGTTGTAAACGTTGTTGCCGATGTATTTTTCGTTGGTCAGGACCTGGTGCACCGATGCCCGGGACCATGGCCGCTCAAGATCCGTCAGATGCCCGTCGGCATTCAGGGTTTCCGCAATCTCACGCTCCGAGCGGCCATCCTCGACGAACATTCGGTACATGCGGCGCACGACATCCTGTTCCTGCTCAGGGCCCGGAACGAGAACGACACGGTCGGTCTGAAAACTCTTCGGTTGGCCGCGGGACAAGGCACCCTTCGGGTTGCCGTGTTCGTCGATCAGTACCCGGCGCAACCCATATCCAGCCGCACCGCCTTGACGGTATCCAAGCTCCACCAGACGGCATTGCCCGGCGAAGACCTTTACCGAAAGCTCGCGGCTGTATTCGCCCGCCATCACCCGCTTGACAGTTTTCAGAAGGTTAGAGCCGATGCTGCCGTCGTTTTCGAACTGCTCGCCGCAATAGTGGACCCGGATCCCGGCACGAGAGCAGACATGCTCGTGGTAGGCCCCTTCATCAGCATCCTGAAACCGGCCCCAGCGGCTGACGTCATAGACCAGAATGGCCTTGAAATCCGCTTGGCCGGTTCGGACCTCGGCCATCAGGTTCTGTAGCGCCTCGCGGCCGTCCAGCCGCAACCCGGACCGACCGGAGTCCTCGAACACGCGCAGTATCTGCAAGCCCCGGGCGGTGGCGTAGTTCCGAATGATGTCGAGTTGGTTCTCGGTCGAGTACTTCTGATGATCGGTCGACATCCGCACATAGGCGACGGCAGGCACATCCGTTTCAGGCGGCTCGTCGCTCTTGTCGGAATGGGTCGTCCATCGACCAGTCACATGCGTATCTCCTCATAATTCCAGGCAAATCCATCGCTCCCGTCGGAATCAACGGTTGAATTCTTCGCATCCATGTAAAGCGAAGGAGTGTGGAATGTCGTTTCCGAAAAAGGGCAAGTTTTTTCCAAAAGAAACCGGATATAATGGGAAAGGCGGTCATCAGACGAAAGGATGCTTTGTCGAAGAAATCGCATCGGCGTTAAAACGGTCGCTCGGCGACAGTCGGGCGGGTGTGAAGACCGTAGCGGCCTGGACGGGTGCCAACGAGAAGACGGTAAAGAACTGGTTCTCGGGCACGTATGGACCGAGCGGGGCGCACCTGATTGCGCTGGCGCGGCACTCTGACGAAGTGCTGGGTACCTTCTTGGCGATGGCTGGGCGGGAGGATCTGATGGTGGCCATCAAGCTCGCGGCTGCCGAAGACGCGATTTCGGAATTACTTGACGCCGTGCGTCAGCTTGGTGGTGACGACTCAAGCGGCAAGGTCAGCTGATCAGCCGAGCGAACTGAAAGCTATTGTCCCTCAATGGTGCGCAGGATTTCGAAGCGATCCCGTGCGGTGGAAAACTGCACGGGAGAGAGTTGGGCGCGTGACTCATTCGCTCCGCCACAATTCTCAGTAAGTGTTTGATTTTAATGTGTAAAATT
>TARA_R110002049_G_scaffold309092_1_pt1 | contig 40911 bp, 41 predicted proteins | sample TARA_R110002049 | Tara Oceans TARA_R110002049 (sample SAMEA4396941) | marine metagenome | biome: Polar Biome; feature: [SRF] surface water layer (ENVO:00010504); material: water (ENVO:00002006), including particulate matter (ENVO:01000060) such as... | depth 5 m
CGCGAGGCACCGCCAGGTGGCGATAAGCGCCTGCGGCCTCCTAAGGCGAATTTCCAAAAAATATACTAGTCTTCATCAGGTTTTAGGCGTTGCGAAGCAACGGCGTTTAAAAACCTAGTCTTGACCTGGCCATTTAGAATAGCTTGGGCGAAGGAATGGGTACACGCTTGCATAATACGGGTTGCGGTTAAATCGACTATCTGCTCCACGGGGGACGGTTGCAAATACAGGCGTAAATCCTTCAGTAGGCGGAGCTTCTCCCATAATATAGGTCAGATCCAATTCGTTCTTATTCCAGTTAGAATACACGAGGTAAACTAATACAATAAGAACGACGATAATCAGTCCTTTTACAACGTTTTCGTCAAACATCGTTATCTTTTTTATAGTACACAGATGGATCAATATACGATCTTTTATATATACAAATTTAATGTAGAAAACCAAAAAATTAGATATTATCATTGGTTAGTTTGTGTGAGAATATGATTTAACGGCCATGCAGAGATGCGGCTTCGACAGTCTGGCTCAAGCGATCCTTTGCGAACGCGGGCTTGCCAAACCAGGCCTGGTTAAAGTTCTCGGTGGAGCGATCCTGTTCCGGACCCCACTTTCCCTCCTGGTAAGCGCGACGAGTCACAATCTGGGGCTCAGCGAAGTAATAGCCGGGGCGAGCACCGACCATGGTATCGCGAGCACTGACCTTGAGAGCACCCTGAGGGTTGGACTGCAGATCTGACAAGTTACCGATCGGGTCGGTACGCCATGTCTGCCAGCGACCCTTCATACCTGATGTATAGATACCGTCCATCATTCCGACGCCCGAGGACATACCTTCATTCTTCCACACCATGTCGACAAGCAGCCATACAAGGAGAAGAATCAATACGATAAATACGGCGGCAACGCCACCATAGCCGAAAAATTGAACAATCTGTTGACCAGCGTCTTCCAACATTTTTAAATTAGATTAATGATAGAACGTTCTTTTGGTAAGCAATGTATGTGTTCCCTGAACTGGTTGATTATATGTTCCCAGTAAAAATTGAAAATTAAAATATATAAAGTGTCCTATCTGAAGATATTATCTGAAGATAATTTACTTAACTGAGTAGTATATATTACAAAAAATAATTGCTTATTCAATATAAAGAGCTTTTAAACAAAGAGCTTTTAGGTAAATACTCAGAGATAACATACTCAACATCATATGAACTCGGAGACAGGCGCATTTACTCAAGTATATAATAATCTGTTTAACTATTTTACCTATCGCGAAGTTACTCCTGTAAGCAAGCCACTAACATCTAAAGAGCTCAATGAAGTCGTAGTTAATAGTACATATGTTGATATAATCACAACTCCTATAAGAGAGCGCGATACAATTCTACTGTATCGTTTATTAACCTCTAAAGCAACTCAAGAACATCGTAAGAAAGATAAATTATTGGCAGCTGTGCGAGACATTGCAAAGAAACCCGAGTTAAAGGGGAAAACCTATGGCATTGTGTTTATTGTGTGGAATAATGACAAGCGTACTAAAGATATTCTAAGTCCATTTAAGCGACTGCAGGAGAACGCAAAAAATTCAAGTTCTAATCTACCTGAAATTACCGTATACTCATACGAGCGCTTTATTATAAACTTATTCGAGTGTATTTTAGTGCCTAAGCAAACACTTGCCACGCAGGACGAGATTAGACGTTTGCGCATTGATCCTAAAACCATGCGTAAAATTCGTTTGCGTGACCCAGCATGCATTTGGATCGGCGCTAGAAGAAAGGATGTTATTAGAGTAGATCGCCCTTCTGAAACAGCCGGAGGAAGCATCGCTTATCTAGAATGCATCTAGGCCTTTTGACGGCTTTCTCGCTGCGCTAATTAACTCAACGTACGTTGAGTTAAGGACCTAAAGGCCGCAAAAAATAGAAGCATTTCTAGGCGAATTTCTTGTTTTTTATTGGGTTTTAGGCCCTTAACTCAACGTACGTTGAGTTAATTAGCGTAGCGAGTGTTGGCCGTTAAAAACCCGGCTCTAGTGGGCAAAACCACATGTTTTATTGGAACAGTCCCCTGTAACGTAAAATCGGCAAACTTGTTTTGTCTTTACTAATTCTGCGAGAGTAAAGACAATGCTGGGGCATCTACTCGATAATGTATAGACTCCCTCAATAGTCCTCAATACCTTGGAAATAGATAAATACTCAGATGTAACATGAGATGCAGCATTTAGATGATTCTTGATACCAAACGCGCTCTCAACCCATGTATTTAACTCCCCACAATGTCTCATGCCATAGATCTGCGAGATCTTTTTCAACCACTTAAGTTGATTGTTTAAGGTAGAGGAGTACGAGATGTTGCAAACTCTCAACAGATAGCCAGACATTGCTTCAACGATTAATCTACAGAGATGTATAATTTCCCGCGTCATCGAGTCTACTACAGGTTCTTTTAATAAACATGCAAGTTGTTCCAGAAGTATAGAACATTCTCCAATACTAGATAGGTTTTTCGCGCATCGTGTTAGTTGATTTCTGAACCGAAACACGGCTAACACTTCGTCTTTCACTTTAGATTCTAATACGTTAAGCTGATCATCATTCATTTTATCGCTCATTTTTACTTTACGTAATAATATATAATCAGTCTATTACCGTAATATACATTCAAAAATGGGAGATAAATTACTTGGTGCAAATAGTACATTTCACTGGGCATTGCATATTATTGTAATTGTCGTCCTACTGTACTTGTTGTATGTAGTTGTGTTTAGTCAAAAAGAACGTGACGGTTTTAGACAAGCACAGCGTCAAGGCGCAAGTGCACTTGTACTATTTAAGGCGACATGGTGTGGTCATTGTAAGCGTTTCATGCCTATATGGAAGAAGATGCCAGCAATGATTGAGAATGTGTCAGTTATTACCGTAGACACTGATGAGTACCCACAAATTACTAAGCTACAGAATGTTAACAGTTTCCCAACAATCATGCTCCTCCCCAGAGGTTTGTTTGATAAACGTGGTCAGATCGTTTATTCAGGTGAACGCACTGTACCGGCTATCGTCGCGTGGACTAAATCAAACTTAAATCAGGATGGCGGTGTTGCTGCTGGGGTGCTTGATGGGCCAAAGGAACACTTTTCACCTATTACTAAATTAGTAAATGATAATGCAGATACAGTGAAAGAAATCATTCGCCATGTTGCTAAGCCCGAAAACGTCAAGAGTGTTAGTGATACACTGAAGTCGTTACGTGTTGAAAACTTTGATCCTGGGCAGTTATTCAGACCGAGAACTCTTCCCGGGGACCCACCTCTACCACACCGACTGGGTTATGAACGGTTCGATCCTGGACGTGACGTATATCCACGAACTCTCCCTGGAGATCCGTCCCTCCCCAGACGTCTTGGGGTAGAACGATTTGACCCAGTTAGAGACATTTATCCACGAACTCTTCCGGGAGATCCTCCTCTTCCACAACGGTTGGGGTATGAGCGTTTTGATCCCGGTCACGCTATCTATCCAAAAAATATTCCCAACATGCCATTAATTGAAAATTTAACTGCTAAACCTTATTTCGGTCCATTGACAGATGCTATTTCTGTTGGTAGTACAACGTATCATGATCAAGCAGATCTTCGCTGGGGTGTTCGGCCTCGTATTATGACGCGTTACCCACCCGGTTCTTATTACAACCAGAACATTGTGAATAGGGGTTACAAATACTAGAGCTTTTGACGCCCATTACCCTACGGGTAAAAGACTAAAGCTCACCAAAACCAAGAATATCCTTTTAGAAAATATTGAATTTTTGGTGAGATGTTAGAAAAAGCTCCTACTTAGTTTTGCGGCCTTTTTTTAAAAGGCCTTATTGACCAAGTAGGACAACTGCAATCAACAAGAAAGCAGAATAATCCTTGAGCACGTTATATTCATCAGATGTTAATTTTTTATTATTGATTAAACAATCTGCTATAACGTCGGAATTAAATTGACCAAGTGGTTTTGGAAGATATAAATTAATGTAATTTTTAGATGAAAAGTAGGTACCATAATATTCAGCACGATGATGAAACGTGCATGATTTATCGGGATATTTCTGACAATAATCTGCGTTACAATCTACGGTATATTCTATAGTATTAGACCCTAATGGTGGAGAGAAATAAAAGATCTGCTCAAAAATCTTATAAACTATAAGTTTACGTTTAGGACAATAGTACATTTCCGCATCATTCATTTTAGGCGTAAACCGAGGAAATACAAAGGGTTTACCAAATAAACTCACAGTTGCATAACGCGTCTTCTTATCCTTCTTAATTAAGGTAAACTCATCATCTTGAGTAATTTCCTCGGTAAGTTGTTTAGTTACTTCACTATGCTTCGTTTGTAATGTATGTAGTCTATCTGACAGTGTACTGATAATTGACAAAATAGATGCTTCATACTTAGATAACACGTTACTATATTCCGCGGTTTTCTCCAAGAGATTCTTATGTTTCTTATCTACTACATTACTTTCAGCTAGGAATAGTTCTATTAAATGAGTGTCAACTGAGTCAGTCATAATTATACACGTTTTTTGCGGCCTTTAGATTTTCGAGCGCAGCGAGAAGGTCGTCAAAAGGCCAGTTAAAAACTTAGTGGGCAGTTTTCCATAAGATTAAGTAGAATAAGCAAATTGTGCATAGTAAATGCCATATGCTCTTCTATTATCTCCTGTTTATCTTTTAATGGTTTTTTCTTAAATAGTTTTATTTCATCTTCTAACGTAGCACCGTTTATAATCAATCGTGACCAAGTGTTTAGCTTAAAGTTACGTTGTTCTTCTTCATGGAAAAACTGACAGTTTGGGCGTCTACACAGACTTGTAGATCTATAAACACACTTCTTAATTTTAGTTGATTCATAATTTGGCAATACATTGCCAATATTACCATGTAGAAGCTTATTGTTAATTTTTAATAGGAAAGAATTTTCCTCCTTGCATAAGTCAACATTTTCAGGCATGCCTTTCTTATATTTAATTGCTACGGGTGTACTATGAACACAAAGTGTTGAATCTATTTTACTGTAAAACCTCTCTATAAACTCATCATATTGTTTCTTAATCTTCTTATACTCTTTTTCTATTTCCTTAAACAATACAACTGCATGTTTCTTTCGTTTTAATTCAGATTGGTAGTTTTTAACCGAAACTGGAGGAGCAATACACAAGATGGAATTCAGTTCATATATGATATGATCTACCTTCGTTTCGGGTAATTGAATCTTAACTGCTGATAAAATATCGTCTGACATAGCTATTGTATACAAGATAACAATTAAACCTCTAAATAACAAGCCATCTATCTTCTAAGATAGCAAGATAAAAAGTATGAGTAAAAAGCGCGCGGTATTAACCCAAAAAATTGAGCAGTTGATGGAAGCTAATGCACATCGTCCAAAACAGTGCACACCTGAATGGCTTGTTGAAAAACAAGAAACAATTGGTGGCAGTTCATTGTATGCTGCGGTGCATACAACTAAAAGTTATCTTAGTAATAGAACGTTCAGTGGTAACCTGTATACGGAATGGGGAAATATCTTTGAGCCAGTCATTGAAACGTATTCGGAACGGCGTTTCTTTACAAAGATTTACGGAACTGACATTGGTGCAATCCCTAGCTATGTTCCTCATTTTGCCTATTCGATGGATGGTATTGGCGTAGTTGGGTCTAAGATCATGCTATTCGAATTCAAATGCCCATGGTCTAGATTACCTGGTGATTCAGTACCTAAACATTATGAGTATCAGGTAAAAGCAGGTCTTGATACATTTGATATTGCCCAAAAAGGTATTTATGCAGAGGCTGTATTTAGAGCTTGTTCTCTTGAAGATCTTCGCAATAATATTAATGCGCCTGTTCATAAATTAGATATGAAAGGAAAACACTCACGTTACGATTCTCCTATGGGCCACGGTTTAATTTGTTTTTACGGTACAAAACGAAACAAGTACAATAAACATGTATTCTGTGGGAAAAAGGACATCACCGACATTATTTACCAGCACAAGGACAGTCAGGTGCAAATTTGGGAAACGCCTATCATTTTACCGGAGAATGAAGCAACCACTAAAACAGAAGATAGACTTGAACTTGATATGGGAGATTATGATAGTGAAGAGGACGATAAACCAACTCCGATTCCCAAATACAATGTGTACAGTCAGATTTGCGACTTTGCAGTGTTTTGTGAAAAGAATAATTATGTAAACGTTGGTGTAATGCCCTATAAACTGTATGAGTACAATGTAATAGCTGTGCAAAAAGAAAAGGGGTTTCTTCTAAAGTTTGCGGAGAAAATCGCCGAGGTAGCTAAATTAAAGCAGGAAATATATAAAAAAGCAGATCAAGAAATTGAAGATTTACTTGCAACCTTAGAGGATTGCGACATTAAAGAAGCGACTTAAGTAAATCAAGTCTTGACTTAATATAATCAATTTCTTTTTTAATTTCCTCGGATAGTTCTTCGGACATCGTATGAGACTTAGTATTTTGTTTAGTTTCTACTGTATTTTTGCGATCTTTTTCCAAAAGATCCTCACTATTTTTGCGATCTTGTTCCAAAAGATCCTCACTATTTTTGCGATCTTTTGGAAAAAGATCAATTTCAAGAAGGTTATCCAATTCTGCAATAGTAAGAGGTTCAGCAGACTTCTGTGCAACCTTTGGTTCCTCACTCTTTTTGCGATCTTTTGGAAAAAGATCAGTTTTTACAGTATCAATAAGTGCTTGGCGAAACGTGTCAAAACCTGTCATATTTCTAGATGAGCACTTAATGTATAAAGCACCCTTACATTTTTCTTTGATAACCGATAGAGGAACTTGTGAAGGGAGATCACTGCGCAATCCTAGGAGAATCATCCCCGGCTTATATAATGGCACAATGCTTTCAAACGATTCAATTTCATTGACAGTAAAACATAATACACAAATATCATTTTTAGAGCTAGATCCCCAGGAAACGGACTGATCCCACACAGTCTGCACTTTACTAAAACCGGAATCTTTTGTCATGTAAAATTTAACGTTTTTAGCAGGATAACACATTGTTGCCACTGAACATGTAATGTCAAGCATGAACTCTGTAATATCAGGATTATTAAGATAATAGAGGAACGTACCCTTGCCAGTGCCATGTGCACCCAACAGTTTAACATTCTTCATTTTGTAATGATTACGCATACCTTTCAAAGCAGCAAGAAAAGCAGGGTTTTCACCCGTATCAGTCATTGAACTGAATTTTTTGTGATCTTTTAGAAAAAGATCAACTCTAATGTTTTGCGATCTTTAGGGTCTTGAGCGGTAGCGAAAGAGCCGTCAAAAGATCTCAATGTTTTAGTTTTTTGTTCTTTAGACGTTTCAAGATAATGGCGTATATCTTGTGTAAGTTCTTATCAAAAGATTTCAACTCTTCCAAATTGAATTGATGAATAGATGCTACTTCCTTTATCTGTTCTTTATTTTTAAATGAAATAGATAACTTTAGTGAATCGGCGAATGCTATATAATAGACATATTGATACTTTTGACCAGCATCATAGAACGTGACAATGTGTGGACGAATGTTTATGATATTATAGGATTTGCGGCTAATGTTAGTTTCTTCTTGAAACTCTCTGATAGCCGCATCTAATGAGCTTTCTGATTTAATCTTCCTACCTTTTGGGATTTCATAGTTTTCCTTAAATAGAAACAGTGATTCGTTAAGCCAATGATGTAACTTTGCACCTCCATCCTGAAGGAATGCATTGGTGAACGCTAATTGGCGACTATAGTACTTAGATACTTGATGATTTTTTCTTGGGTTATACAACCCCACTTCATCCGCCAATGTAGTAAAGTCCAGCTTATAAATCAAATTCTTTTCACTAATTGACATATAATCTAGTAGATTACGTGCTAGACTACTTTCATAGTTAATTTGGGACACCCAATCGACAAATGCATAAGAATGTCTCTTCTTGATTATAACGACCTTTTTGTCTCCAGTAATACATGCTATACCATACGATATCTTCATTTTTCTTTAATTATTGAAGTATGTTAAAATGACCTTTTAGAAAAAGGTCACAAAAAAGAAGAAAGCCGTCAAAAGATTTAAATAATGTATTCCATCAAACTTACACTGTTCATCATAGAAACATCTTTCTTTTCTACAATGTAATGAACGCTTGGAGCTTTAATGATTTCCCAGCAACTAGTGCGGAAAATAGTAGCTAGCTTTGGAGGACTGTTAAGTGTTTCATAAACAATGCTCTCGGTTAATTCACCATTAACATACTTCTCAAATACATAAATCTTGCCATTTGCTAACAGTTGCTTATTGATGCGTTTAGCAGTACATACATGTTTAAAGTCTAAGTCGTCCCCAACAAAGTTTAGTTTGTATTCAACTGTTTTATCTTCCATGTTTTTAACTCGATTCAGGAATTTGGTATAATCATCATAGGTGTAGTTTTCACACTTCAATACATTGTATGCTGAAATCATTGTCATTACTGCATCAAACGTTTGCTTGGATGCATCCGAAAGGCATACCACAATTTCTTTACCCCAATACATGTAATTACCAGGCACGTCTTCTAACAGTTCCTCAGTGTATTCGATTGCGGTGTTTCGGACGAGTTTAAATGTTTTACCATGAAAATTATGAGTTTCATGTGAGAATGTTCCGTTGAGCACAACGCGAGCATTGAATAAGTTTGTAATGCAAGAACTTTCCTTAAAACATGTTTCCACTGAAACTAGTATGTTTGTGTATTTGGTGGAAAGCTCATGAGCCTTGAGCATAACAAAATTCTTATCCATTTTACTCACTTCACTACCAATCCACACAATAAGATGATAATACGTATCATTCTTAATCAACATAATGTAGGACGATTTTGTATAAAAGATACCATGTAGCTGCGGCGGATATTTCGTAGGGGTATCACCTACCAACCAGATGTTAATAACTGTATCAGTGAAATTAACATTCCACTCATCTACTTTAGCAGGTTTTACTGGGGGGTGCGCTGGCTTAGGTGCAATAGGTGGGGGAGCTCCAATGTTTTCCTCTAATACAGGTTGAGCTTCCATTCTTGATGATTCAAGTCTTGATGATTCCATCCTTGATTGTAATCGGTCTTCTAATTCACGTTGACGCATTTTCATCTTTTGCTTCATCGCTTTCGCCCGTTCTTCCACAAGCTTAGCGGCATCGTTTGCAGCAGGCGTTAGTTCTTTAGGCGCGCTCATTAGAATGAATACTTACAGAATATGTTACTTATGGATTGACAATCTTTCAGATCCAATCTTTCAGATTAACAATATAACAAAAGATGAATTACGTCCTTGCTATCTTATTTATAGTTATCCTGGTATTTTTAATTTACCTAAATAATAAAGATGATTTTCTACATTCATCTCCATATATCAGAGGTTACTCAATGTATAGCGATGAAATAGATAGGCCGCCTGCATACGATCCACGCTACTGGGGACAATCCAACTGGTAATGAACTTTTGACTGAACTTTTGACGCCGATGCTTCGCTAATTAACTCAACGTACGTTGAGTTATAAGGACCTAAAGTTCGCAAAACAAAGTAAATGAAGCTTAATTTTTTCCTATGTATATACTAGTTTTTGCGAACTTTAGTCGATGCGAAGCATCGGCGTCAAAAGTTCAGTCAAAAGTTCAATGGATTACCCCGAAGATGGAGATGTGCAAAATAAGAAGGAGTTTCTTCAGCGTATAATTAAGAATAAACCGGATGAGCTTCGTTCTGAGGCATCTGCCATGGGTGTAGTAATCCCACAGTACTATCAGCGCTTTACTAGGGATTTTATGGCGTTGCAAACACCGTATGAAAAACTCCTAGTTATTCATCCCACTGGTTCTGGTAAGACAATTACTAGTTTATTATTAGCTATGTCAATTATTCAGAACGCTAAGCGTCAATATCAACGAGAGCGTATTACTACGCAAAAGATTTTCATCGTTGGTTTTACTGCGGAAAATTATGTAAAAACTTTAATCACTAAACCCTACTTTGGTTTTGTCACTGCGGATGAAGCCAATGAATTGAACAATGCAACAGACTATATGTATTATCGTGAGTTGTATACAAGATATAAGAAGCGTCTAAAGTACCAGAAGTACGGAGGAGTGTTCCAGTTCTATGGGTATAAAAAATTGTTAAACCGTCTCATAAAGGATGATGTAGACATTGAGAAAGGAATAACAGATGAGATGGTTAATCATGAGTTTTACGAACAGTTTGAAAACTCTATCATTATATGTGATGAAATTCATAATGTGTATAATTCGAAGGAGACGAATAACTACGGAATTGCACTGCAATATATCTTAGATCATGTGAAGGTTAAGAAAGTCATGTTTTTATCGTGGACACCCATTACAAATAAAGCTACAGAGGTATTTGATTTAATGAAACTGTTTAATATTTCAATGACTGAAAGTACTATCACCCCAAATGTTTTAAGTAAAATATCTCAAAAAATGAAAGGTAAAGTATCATATCTGGACTCTCTAACGGAAGATTATCCCGAACTAATTTACGAGGGTAAAAAACTTAAAACTATTAATCCATATCGTTTTACAGTACTGAAGATGTCTAGTATTCATGAAAAACTAGCACGCGATAATAGTGATGTGTATGTTAATGATTTCTGTTTTCCAATGCCCAAATCCGAAAAGAATCCACTAGGTGTTGGATCAACTAAAGAAGACATTAATAGACTAAAAACACTAAGTGATAAAGAGAGAAAGAAATTAGGAGTGAACGTAAATAGAAATGTATTATCCGGACCCTTTTTAAGTGATCTTAAAACATACTCGGCTAAATATCACCATATGATAAAACTCATTCTTAAGATCTTGCGGACTCCATCGATCAACGGTAAGATTTTTATTTATCATCGATACATCACTGTATCAGGCGTCCTATTTATTGGTAGCGTGCTTTCTCACTATGGTATCACTGAAGTAAACGCAGCTGTTTCTAAGAACGCGCTTGATGTCAATGGAAAGCCTAAATCAAAGGATTTCATACCTGCACGTTTTGCCTTGATTCACAGTGATATGACCAAGGAAGACATCGCGGAAAACATTACCACATTTAACTCTCCTGTAAATGCTGCTGGAGACAAAATAAAGATCATTGTAGGAGGTAATATTATGCGTGAGTCATATGATATGAAATCAATCAACCATATCATCATCGCACATAGACCAGATAATTATAAAACAATGAATCAGATCTTTGGTCGAGGTGTTCGCAAAAATTCGCATATTCTAGTAGATAATAAAACAGTACGTACTTATATTTTAGTTCATGAGAAAAGTAGAGAAGAAAAACACTACATCGATAAGTATAAGGATCTATTGGAGATTAATAAGGTAGAAGCTGCGTTAATTGCAACGTCTATAGATAAAGATGTAACTTGGGGAGATACAGAGAAGACTCTTAGAAAGAACAAAAATTATTCAACTAAAACGTTTGAGATTTATAACAAAAAAGAAGAAGTTGAGGAGACTATCATCAATATTAAACGTTTATTTATGATGGATAAAATATGGACTTATGATGCTCTTTGGAAAGCAGTGCAGAATCCACCTTTCATAACATATGCTCCATTGGTTGAAAAATCCTCATTTGTACTGGCACTAGACTTTTTATTATATGATGAGGATTTGATGCATGATGTAAATGATGGTATTAGACAAGTGTTTTCTTCCTCCGATAAACGTGTAGAGATTAATGGGTCTTACTTCGTCATTAAATCGGTTGATAAGTATTATGTATTATTCCCTTTTAATTCTGAGAAGAATGAAGAGATCGTTGATTATGGAACTTTTGCGCACGCTACCACTCAATTAATCAATGTGAATACTTATGTAAAAGTTAGAGAAGAAACGTACAATTATGATGATCGGTTACGTACTACCGCACAACGTTGGGCTAAAGTACCAATAGAGAATTGGGGTAACTTTATGTGTAGATATGAGATACCTTTCTACATTAAGACGGTTGAGAATTGTATTCAGTATATCTTTGAATTGTGGGTTAAAAAACGTAAAAAATCAGAACATCACTTATTCTATTTTAAGTTGTTGTATTACTACGCAGCTATGGATTTGATCGTGTTTGCCAATGATTCAAACAATATGAAAAACCTATACAAACAATACATTGCACCTGATTATGAGATCAAACACGTTTACGCGTTGGCGAAGTGTGACACATGTAATACTGTTGATATTGGTAAATATCAGACTCTCATTAAAAGTGCCAAAGTAGCGGAGAAGGGACGTTGTGCTAGAGTACCAGGTAACTTACTACCAGTTGGACATTTCATGGATGATTACCCTAAATTCTACACACCGAATGATGGTTGGTTTGAAACTAGAGAGTTCAAGATGAAGGAGAAAAAGAAGGAGAATGACGTTGTAATTGGATACAATGTGCGTGTAGGAAAACAACTAGTGTTTAAGGTGCGACCTCCACTTCAGAAGCAGTCTAAATCAACAGATAAGCGTAAAACCGAAAGAGGAGCTATTTGTAAATTCATTCCAAAGGATAAACTAGAGACTTATCTTAAGAAGTTGGGCGTTGACATCCCAGACAAGTATTACGCAGGTAAATTATGTGAAATTCTTCAGCTCCGTCTTATTGAACTTGAGAAAAAATCGCCTGATCGCTACTTCTATCAATTCTTTGAGAAACAACCTTTTTAGAACTCAGTTTTGGTGAGCTTTTACTAAAAGCTCTTTTTGAATACTATATTCCTTTATACTAAAGAATAAGAAAAATAAAGTAAAATGGAAGAATACACTAAAGACGAGTTCCTCGCCCAGTATGGTGAATTACAATTGTCCTTTTGGGATAAAGTAACAAACGTAACAGTGGAAAATAGCGTTGCAACGCTGTATAAAGATGAAAATGAGGTAGGAACTATCCCTTTTACTTTGCACGAAGGGGTGTATGTAAAACACGGATTCTGCACTGATATTGTTGGAGGTAAATTTCGTTTTGAATGTCATACAATGTTTGGAAAGGTTCATTGTGAAGGAGAACCAGCAACACGTATATGGACATTGGTGAACGAAAAATTGATTTCAGAATTTTGGATGATAAATGGGAAATATCATAATGAGAATGGACCTGCTGTCATTACGTATTGTCCGATAACTGGAAACAAAATAGTTGAAGATTGGTATTTACATGGTGTCAAAACAGCTCCTTTTGATCCAGCAGAATATCACGCAGCAGAACACGCGGAACACCCAGAAGATGATGTTTTAGAAGTTCCTGATAGATGGGAAGGAGCTGATCCAGAATGGGACTAACTCATTTTCCCCAATTTTTTGCGAACTTTAGTCTTTTACCCGCAGGGTAATGGACGTCAAAAGTCCTATCTTTAGATAGTTACTTTTTGAATTATATACTCCCTTTACACTAACAAGAGAGGAAAATGGAAGTATACACACCTGATGAATTCAATACTCTATATGGAAAAATCCCTGGTATGGAACTTATGTATTACCATGTACATCACTTAGCATCTGTTACTAAACAAGGAAATAACGTAACTACGTTATTTCATAATGGGTATGTCATTCAATTTCCCATGTTGTTTCATGAAGGTACTTGGGTGATACATGGTATTGTTCAATATCTACATACTAAAAAATATTATCATTTTGGAAAATTACATCGTCAAGAAGCTCCAGCAGTCATTCGTATCGTTAATAATATGGTAAGATATCAATCATATTATTGGAATGGCAAATTTCATAGTGATGGAGATGAGCCGGCGATATGTAAGTGGGATGCAAATGGTACGTTACAATATCGTGTATGGTATAAACACGGCCGTGCTCATCGTGAAGGTGGGCCACAGCGTCAAAAGTACGACGATACTGGTCGTCTTATTTTAGAAGAATGGCGAATTGATTATGCTTTGCACCGTTTAGATGGACCATCGAAAATTGAATGGAAATCTGAAAGTAATAGCTATAAAGAAACATGGTATTTAAACGGTGTTGAGATACCAGCGCCAATTGTTGAAGTGCAAGATGATGTCTTAGAAGCACCTGAACGTTGGAATAATGATCAAGAATGGGATTAACACATTTTTGAAGCGTATATTCTTTTATACTACAAACAGAGGAAAATGGAACTGGAAGAATACACACCTGAAGAATTTGTTGTAAAATACGGAGACTTTCTTACTGCCACTCCATATTGGAGTACTTTGACGATTATAACTGTATGGAATAATGTAGCAACATGCAAGGAAAGACTTATAATTCGAAGCATTGTACCCTTCATATTTCATAATGGATCTTACAAAACACACGGTGTGGTCCAAGGTTGGTGGCAATCATTTCGATACGTGGTATATAAATATTATGGCACAAATCATAAAGATGATGGACCAGCAATGCTACTTTGGTGGAATAATGGACTACTGCAGCAAGAGCGTTGGTATATTAATGGCAAATTACATCGCGTAAATGGTCCAGCAATAAGTGGTTGGAATTATGAAGGTGTTTTAGACGAGGTAAAATGGTATTTGGATGGTGTAGAAATTCCAACTCCACTCACTAAAGCCGCCAAGGTTTAGATATACCAATGTTTTTTACTCATTTTTTCTTGTTTCTTGAGTTTTGCCGCTCTTTTTTAAAAGAGCATTTTTGAATCATCATTTAAGTATTATTATATCAGGTTATTAATCAACGTTTTCTACACCTTGATTATTTCACCATGGCATCCAAAAAAGAGAAAATGGAGGTCGCCGACACGTACGAACATATTCGTAATCGTGGTATGTGGAATGACAGTAAGGCTGCTAAGAAGCTGACAGACATTCTTTATAAGGATGGTAAGTGGGCATACCAGCAAATTTATATGTCACCTGCTTTAATCAAGGCTATTGATGAATTGATTACTAATATGGTGGATCGGTACATCCAAAATAAGAAAGCTGGCTTTGTGATCTCAGCTGATTTTAACAAAGATACGGGAGAGATGGTTTTCAAGAATTCAACCGGATTTGCAATTCATATGATTCCCGAACATAACATTTGGTCTGTCCATGCCGCCTTCTTAAATCTTATGTCATCGACTAATTTTAAGAGCAAGAAGCGCGTGACGGGCGGATTAAACGGCATTGGTTTAAAAACTGTTGCGGCGTTTAGTGAGCGCGTTCAAGTTTGTACTTCAGACGGCCAGCAGCAGTATATCCAGGAGTTTACGGGTAGAAAGCCAACTAAGGATCAATCTACTCCAACTGTTAAAAAATGGACGCGCGTCGCCCAAACAACAATTAAATTCATGCCTGATTACAAGCTCTTTAGTCTTGAGGAAGATGGTAAATTAGGTCCCGAGGTCATTGATACAATTGATCGTGTAATCGAAACTCGAATGCGGTTTGCTTCAGTGTATACTGGTATTCAGGTTAAATATAACGGTGTAAAAATTAAGGAAACTTATGACAGTTTAATCGAAAATCTTTCTGGTACTGAGCCAAAACCTTTTAAGACAACAGTGAAACCAAAAGTTACTGAAGCAGACGATATCACCTATAAGGATTGGATTGTTGGCTTCTGTGTATCAGATACAAGTGCTGGCGTAATTTCTATTGTCAATGGTATTTATTCTAAAGGTGGCGATCATATTGATCACCTTTTCAAGCAAATTCTAAAGCATGTAAAAGATAAGGCTAGTAAAATTGCGTTTCTTAAAAATCAAAACATTACACCGTCCATGATCAAGGACAAGATTACGATGGTGATGATGGGAGAGATCCCAAACATTGATTTTAGTGCTCAGAATAAGTCTTCTGCAGTCATCGAAGATAAGTCTATTTTAAAAAACTATGAATTAACAATTCAAGTAAAAAATAAGATCTGGAAGTTCATTGAACCATATTTGGCATCGCAATACGCAACTTCAACCGTAAAAGATCTGAATAAGAAAACTAAGCTAAATCTAGGAAACGATTACAAAGAAGCCGCTAAAAGTGGTACAAAGGAATCACTTAAATGCACGCTGTTCCTACCAGAGGGATTATCAGCTGCTAGTCCAATTCGTACAGGTATCCATTCCCGTTCTGACAAAGAGTACTTCGGTTATCTCATTATGGGTGTTGTCCCTACTATTCGTAAAGATAGTCGTAAAGTAAAAGATACTATCATCTATGGTAAGAAAATTATCGATAATAAGAAACTTAAGGCTTTCCGTCAAGTTATGGGTCTTACTGTGGGTAAGACTTATAAAACGGAGAAAGAACTAAAAGAACTAAACTATGGCAATATTGTAATCGCAACTGATCAAGATACAGATGGTCTGGGAAATATCTGTCCACACTTCCTTGATTACATTTACGCAATGTGGCCAGAACTTATTAGACAAGGTCGCGTTAAGCGCCTTAGTACTCCCCTAGTCATTGCTAAACATAAAAAAACGAAGAAAGAAAAGATCTTCTACTTAGAGCGTCATTTCGAAGATTGGGTCAAAACTATTAATCTATCTGATTATGAACAACCCTTTGATTACTACAAAGGTCTTGGTACTAATGAGAAGATGATGCCAATTATCTTCAAAAATCTAGAGAAAAATTTGTATACGTTTACAGATGATAAAGATGCAGAGCAAACGTTTGAAAGTTATTACGGAAAAGATTCTGATGTTCGCAAGGAGTTTCTTCAAATACCTATTGAATATCCTGCGTATGAAGACTATCCGTCATATGGTAACATTGAATGTAGTAAATTCGTGAAACTTGAAGGTAAAATCTTCTATCATGAAGAGAAAATCTTTCGAGCATCACTTCACATCCTTGATGGTTTAATGCCTTCTCGCCGTAAAGCATTTGCTGCTGCTCGTCGTAGATTCGCCAATTCGTCGAAGAAACTTAAGGTTATTAATTTAGCTGGTACTATCATTGATAAGTGGGGGTATCATCATGGTGATGCATCTATCAATGGCGCTATTGTGTCATTGACAAATTGTTATCCAGGCTCATCGTTGTGTCCTTTGCTAGTAAGTGACTCAGCAATTGGAGGTCGTATCTTAGGTTCTGCAGGTGCTGTATCGCCCCGTTATATGAACATTGAATACAATAGAGTGTGTGATTTGTTATTTCCCCGAGAGGATGACCCACTGTTAGAAAAATGTTATGTTGATGGCGAAAAGTGTGAACCAACACACTATGTACCTATCTTACCATACGCATTAATGCAGTATTATGTTACTCCCGGTGTTGGATGGAAACAGGATCTCGTTGCACGTGATTTAGACGATATTAAAACCGCAATCTTTAACACTCTAGATGGTAAACCGTTTAGACACTTGCGCCCATGCGTACGTTTGTTTAATCTTGCCGATATGTCAGAAACTGCTTGCAAAGCATCCTTCACAGGAACGTATGTGAAAACTCCAACAGGATATGTTATTACTGAATTACCTCCTACAGTTCAATCATCAAAAGCAAAGAACACGTTAGACCTAAACGATGATATCGATCATGTTTATGATGATACTGGAAAATACAACCAGGTTGAGATTAAAGTGATAACTAAGGTTCAATTTGATGATACTCCCGAAGGAAAGGCAGCCGCTGTTAAATTCCTTGGTTTACACAAATCTATTAAGAGTTTCATTAATTATCCAGATGATACACATGTGTTGACATTCGACACATATAAACAATCGTTTAATTATTGGTTTCCGGAACGTAAAAACTTATACAGACGTCGTTTCAAGCGTCAATCTATCATTATCAAACTGAAAATTCAGATGTTGGAAAACATGGTAAGATATGTAGAAAAGTTTGTAGAACTCGGCTTAGTAAACAAGAAAGCACATATTGTGTACGGAATTTTAGAAAAAAATAAATTTGATAAGATGAATGTTACACCGTTAGTAAGTCAAACGGAAATTCACGAAGATAAATTAGAAGAAGCTGTCTTTGGTGAAGAAGCGTCTTATTCCTATCTTGATCTTAAGGATTCACAGAAGTTTAAGGAGACTAATGTAAAACGTCTTGAACAACTTGCTAAACTTCGAGAAGAATACGATCGTCTTACTGCAGATCCAGAAAAACTTATCGTAGACACATGGAAAGACGATGTGACCAAACTGTGTAAGTTAATTGATGCTGGTGCGAAAGATCGCTGGGGTCATTCTAGTGATAAAACAACTGCTGCTGATGTGGAAAAAGAAAGAGAGAAAATAGCGGCTAAATCAGGCGCTATGACTAAAGCTGCACGTGCACGAAAACCTAGAGCTAAAAAAGAGTAATCGTGAGACTAAATACTAATCTTATGATTAAAGACTAAGTTTTGTGAATATGCCCCATATGAGTGTATTTACCACGTAGTGATGAAAATGTTCTATTGCAATGATCATAATCACATTGATAACGTTTGGATTCAACGCGTTGGCAACCCACGCACGCATATTTTTTAACGTGGTTATGTAAACTACGGAATGATTTATATCTCATTCCACACGTGCACTGATATGTTGGTGGACGTTCTGGACAAGCTTTCTTGTGCATTTTCAATACCCTAAACCGTTTCTTACACCACTTGCACTTATGTAAGCGAGGGTTCTTCTTACACCGAAGTTCTTCATGTTGCCTCAATTTTACGATGTTTTTGTACTTTTTGTTACAATGCAAACATGTAAGATCCACGTTGTAAACGTCGTGTTTGACTAGTTCTGTTAACGGGAAATCATCAAGCTGAACATCTGAAATGACAATGTTTGGGTGTTCTTTTTCTTTTGGTACATCTTCAGAGGCTTCTTCAGATACTACTTCAGATACTACTGCTTCTGAAGAAGCTTTAGTATAGCCGAAAAACGTCGCCCAATCCATCTTATTATCGTTTAGATTATTATCTAGTGGTAGATAATCTTATCTTTAGATAATTAGACTATAAGTACTTAAAAAAATGCCATTAACGTTGATTTTTACATTTATTGTAATGACGCGCACGTTGATTTTTATTGTCAAACAAGTTATTACAATAAGGACATTTATACTTATCATTTATTGTCAATGCCTGGTACGTAGCACATCTTGACGTATGATAGTATAATATTGTCCTGCGTACATTTTTTCCACAACCTAAGCATTCTGTCATAGTTGCATAACGTGATCTTTCAATATGTGCCCGCTTACTTATGATAACATTTGGATTACGCAGACACAAATGCACATGTATGTTACGTCCTCGTTCTGTATCAAACAGATCATCGCACCAACGACATGTGAATTTATCACCATTGGTAAGACTTTGGTATAGTTTACAATCTTGATAATGTTCCTCACGAAAATGATAACTTCTAAAACATCGTTTGCATCCTGCGCAACGAATTAAGCGTTTTGTACTTGGGTTATCGGATTGTACGTTGGGAATGACAATGTTTGGACGATCTTTGTCCTCGGGACTTTCTTCTGAAGCTACTTCTGTTTCTGAAGTAGCTTTAGTATATCCAAAAAGCTCTGCCCAACTCATCTTATTATCTAGTGGTAGATAATCTTATCTTTTAGATTATTATCTACTAGTAGATAATAAGACTATAAGTACTTAAAAAAATGCCAATGTGATCATTGATCATTGGTAAATGTATTTGGCTTGATGAGCACGTGAAGTCTTTCGACATCCATGATAATGTTGGCCTCTAGAACGGTTTGTTCTAAATACTCTTTTGCAAAATGGGCATACATATCGATCTTTTTTGGAAAGGGCTTGCATAATCTTACATTTGATATGATGTTTGTTTCGGTGCGTACGTGTATCAAAACGTTTTGGGCATGCAAGACACTCAAACTTTACAATCTGCTTCACACTCTTTTTGCAAAAGCGCTTGTGTGTTTTAAACCCATTAAGATTCACACAAATCTTTCCACATTTGCAAGTGTAATGACGAACGGCTTTGATGTATAATTCACATGAATTATAATGTTCATCAAGTTCTGATCTGGACATGAATGAAGCCTTGCACCACTTACAGTCACGATCTGGCATTGCAGGTGTTCTAAGACGATATGGCACATCGCGCTCATCTTCCGAATCAGATTCTTCTTCATATTCCCCGTCTTCATCATCCATCTCCTCATCATCAGCTTCAGATGAAGCTGATGAAATTTCATCGACAGGTGTAATGTTGATTTCATCTTCATCTGTTGATGAAGTAGATGAACTATCAGATAGAACAGATCCAGTATCGGTTTCCATTTCAGTGGCTGTCATGTTGTCAAATAGCTCAGGGCAATTAATGTCAAGTTTGCACAACACTGGTTGAACGCCATCTGGTTGATCGTGAGTTGGTAAACCACCATCTGGTTGATAGTCTGATGAGTAGTCAGATGCACCTGCTACTTCTTCTAAATCTTCTTCTGACAAATCACTTTGACCTTCTTTTGGTAGATCTACGATGTCTTCTACGATGTCTTTCTCTTGAACTACAATTTCATCTACATTTTGAGCAATAGATGATTTGTAGCCGAAAAGTTCCGCCCAATCAATATTCATGATGGTATGTTATTGTATTACTAGCTAATTAGCTTATATATGCTTCAAAAAATGCCATTATCATTATTTAGACAGCTACTAGCGTTGTTCAGCAATTTGCAACATCTTTACAATAGCCTCGTAATGTTTCTTACTTTCACTTAACGCGTTTTGTTTCTTAGGATTTACAAACTCTTTTTTAAGTTCTGTAAATGTTTTAACAATTTGTTGAATAGTATCGCGGAAGATTGTAATATGATCGGGGTGACGAATCAGGATAATAACGGTGTTAATAGTGACGTGAATTAGTTTATATGAGACAAACTTGATCTTTGGCGCGACGTCAAGGCAGAATTTCGTAAACAATTGCCCAAGTGTATGATACTCACTTTCGATAGTGTAGTGAAAGATTTCTCCCACTTTAGTAATACTTACCGTATTGTTGCTAAATGGTACACTCTCATAAGTATCAACGTTATCCAAAATAATTTTCAATCTATCGATCAACGTATCACACGCACGTTGTAAGTACTTAACTGGATCAATGGTACCATTTGTTAAGAATGTGAAATTATACATCATTTCTGAAGGTGCATCAGTAGATGACGATGATATTTTGGTGACGGGCGTAAAACGCGTTCTGCAAACTTGTGCGTACTTATTTGCATCATCGAGACCATAGCCCTTAGATACATGAATCTTTTTGATAAATATAGATTTATTGGGGTTTAAATTAAACAGACGAATAGCCGGGTTAAAATAGCGTGAATCACCTAATTCACCCGCGTATACAACTCTTGTAATAGCTGTATTATTCTCGATTAATCCAGGAGTTAAGACAAATGATTCTGGCATCTTATCACTTGTTGGAATTCCATTAATGCGCTTAATTACGAAATGCTTATCTAAATATGGATCATGTGTGTCAGATTGACCGATCTGATCCACTTCTAGATCAAGACATTGGTTTTCCATTTCATCTTCAATAATACGTTTTAAACCATTCACTACACATGTATGATGCTGTATTTTAAAGGTCACTTCTTCCTGGAAGAAACTTGGCTTATGTGTTTTATAAGATTCTGGTACATGTTCACCATGATAAATCTCCTGCGAAGTGATAGTGAAATCTTTTACTTTGCCGCTCGCCATAATGTCTTAATGTAACACGTAATTGTTCACAATATAACTTAATGATTTTTAGGTATAATATAAGCTTATAAAACATTCAAAACTTATAGTATTCAAATTTAATACACATAGTAACTATTTATAGTAACTATTTATAGGATCACAATGCCACCCTTAGTAACTATTTGGATTACTGAAAAGAAATCTGATATCGAATTGTTGAAAGTGATAGCAGATCCGACAAATTGTCGAGCCATTAAACGGATCTTTCGCCTACGCATTGTAAAACTTACATCTGATGAACATTCTAAAATTAAAAAACGTAAGTATGATACACCTTTGATGTTTGATGGGCGCAATAAGATCTTTGGCGGCCAACCAATCCTAACGTACTTGCAGAAAATTATCGATAAAAAGTATCAAGTTGCATCAAGTCGCAAAGGAAAGGCCAATTCGATGCACGACATGATGATGCGTACATTGCGTGAAAATGACGACCCAGTGAATGATGATATGGACGTGGACGAAAATCTTGCGCAAAAGGCAGAACGCGCGGCTGAAGAACGCAGAAAGTATCATAGTGGTTATGGCCAGACTAATAACCATGAACCTGTGAGTAAGCCAAATACTTGGGAAGAACGTCGTAATGCACCTCAGCAGAATAATGCACCACAGCGTCCTAGTTTTAGAGAAAACATTCAACCCGCACCATTAGGACAAGATGAACAACTTTTAATGCAACGTGGTCATTCTAGTGGAAAACGCAAGTTAAGCAATCAACAACGCGGCAATACTACAGGTAAATCTAAATACAACGCACCTCCTAGATTAGGTAAGGATGAACAAATGTTGCGGGATCGTATGGGATTGTAAATTAAGTACTTATCTTTTAGATATGATATATAAGAGAAGCACTTATCTAAACATGAGTCATCAAGGGGGTAACCCCATTACTTTGTTCGCTGATAAAATTGATGATCTAATTAACCTGGTTATCGATAAACACCCGACAGATGGTATCATTCTAAATTATCATCTGAAGATTGAAACAGCCAAAAAACACGATCCGTCGATCATTATTGCGAAAGCAGGGCCCGCCATCTTTAACGAACGACAGATTATTATTAAAGGTGTTGATGCACTGCCGACGATTGATACGTCAGCGATTGAAGAATCAGATTTTCGTCATATTGTCAATCTATTGAGATCTGACTGGGAATCGTTGGATAGAGGCAAAAAAATTGATATTCATAATAAAATTAAGGATCTATTGAAGATATACATAATGTATATAAAGCAATTTAAACAATAATGGCCGCAAAGAAGAAAACCATTAAAATTGGTGGCGGGGGCATGGCCTCTGATATCAATGACCAATTTAATCAGCTGCTTGGCGGCGGTGATCTTGACCCTAACATCATTAGACCTAAATATGAGAAGCTGCATACAAATATTGAATTAGTATGTAGAGTCTTTAAAAACTTTGCTGACTTTATCAAAAACCTAAAAGATCCACGATTTATAAAACAATCAGAACAAATGCATACATTACGGTTAAGATGGAGTGAAGAACTGACAGAGAATAAACTTAATCCAAATTTACAAGAATCATATCAGGCCCTTAAAAATTGCCGTACTACAGTAGCAATGCTAGAATTATATGGGTCTTTGAAACAGCATGAATCTAACATTATGCAGAAAAATGGTGAGTTCATTGAAGATTACCCTCTTGATATCTTTTACATTTTCCGCAACATCAAACTTAATTTTAAGGATCTATACGTGTACGTTGGGGGCGATAAGGATATTAAGCGCAACATTCAAAAATATATTATGCAGACCCTTGAAATGCTTTGTACTGCGACAAAGCAAGTGTATCAGCTCATTTCATCACCTGATTTTGATGTGGCTTCAACTACAAAATGGTTACATAGAGCTTTACTAGATCTTGAACATCATATTCCTCGATGTACGCAGGCTTTTAATCGAATTCGTAATAGTATTGATATGTTGGAAGGTAACTTCACGGAATATTGGAAGGATTATCTTGGATCACAATGTGACTCAACGATGATTATGCAGAGTTTCATCAATGATATTATGAAAGGTGAGAAGAAAAGCCTTAAGATTATGTGGCAGTTTAGGCAAATCATCAAGTTCTTGCAGACAAAAGCTGCCAGTTCTAAGACCAACGATCCCCGTGTTAAAGCGCTGTTTGATAAGATGTCTGAAATGGATAAGATCGTAGAAGAAGTTAAAGATGAAGAACCTGAAGAATCTGAGGAAAAAATTAAAGAAGAAGAAACCGAAAAAGATCTAGAATCTATTAAGGTTTTAGCTGAATGATGTTTTTAGAAAACTATTTTTTTGGCAAGTTTTAGTATTTACCTAGGTAAGAACGTCAAAAGCTTGTTTAGTAGTCGTCATAACGAGTCATTCTCGTTGCGCCCGCAGGCTGGTTCATCCACTGGCGACGTTCTTGCTCATCAAGCTCATCCTTCCAAATAAATCTAAATCTATCTGAATTAGTGCGTGCTTGGTTATACTGACCTCTGTATTGATTTTGTTGACACATTTTTTGTCTCTGCGCTAAACGCAAATCAGCGGTTCGATCCTCAGGCTGCATACGACTATTAAACACAGCACGATTATCAAAGTTGCATGTTGCTGGAGATTTACGCCCGAACATCGCAGCTGAGGATGGTGGAAGTTTGCCTTGCACTCTTAAATTCCTCTCATCCATCACATTAGCCTCCTCTATACCACTAGCCTTAATTTCCTTTACATCTGCCTCACCTGGTTTGTTTGATCCGGAGTTTGGTTCACCTTCCATTGAATCAGGGAAGAATCTAATCGTATTATTATCGATCGTTATATATCCATTGTAATAACAATAGAATACGATTAGAAGAATAAGAATAATGATTAGACAATAAATTTCCCACATTATAATACTTGTCTAATAATACTTGTCTAATATATGAATATAAGCTTTATTGTATTTGTAAGCTTTATTGTATTTGTATAGTATATTTAAAACAAGATAAAGCTTGTACTTTTTTGTAGTTGAGTTCTCAAGCCGACTTGCCGAAGTACTTCGATGTCGTTTAAAAATTGCCAAAAAAGGAGTTGGGAAGAAGTCAAGATCCAAACGATGTAACTAAAATGCCCGGCTCATAGGTCCCCTGGTCTTCACTGCGCTTTTCGAGAACATCTAAGGAAATGTCCCCTTTATATAAGGGTGAAAAACCCTTATAGAAAAAAATAATTAATTGGCCTTTTTAAAAAGGCCGCAAAAAACAATAAGACTCTCTTATACTAATGTCACTGTTTCATTTGGGTGCTTTGTGAACTTTAGTTCATTAATGACCCTGTCAATGTATAATTCTCTAGTGACAGTTGATTTAGTTAACGGATTAGCTATGTCTGCAGCGTAAAAGTGAAGAAGTTTATCTAGACTGGTTTTAGTGAGTTGCAGTTTTGCATCAGTCGTGATGATATTATCTAATTTGTTCTTTGGATTCTTAGCAATGATAACAATCTTGGGAGAAATTTTATATAAATATTTTTCAATAACTTTAGGATCACTAGAAAATGATATCTTATCAAAATCATATTGCGTATTTTCAAACGTTTTAGTGATTTGATTAAAATCAGCGGTGATGAAATACTCTTCTGCTAATTGCTTAATCGACAAATCATCAGATTTACTATCGAATGTAAGTTCTCCCGTTTTACGATTTTTAATAGCAGATAGAATTTTTTTACGTATTGGTACATTGCGTCGTTTACGCCAATACTTAATATAATGAAGTTTTAACATATCATACAAATGAAAGTCGTATTGATCAGAATACACTAGATCTTTCATCTTTTCATGACCTGGTTTTTCATTATTGAAAATGGCAAGATTAACTTCTACAGGGTCATACGATATTTCTATCACAGTTAGTCCAACAGGCTTACTCTTTGTGTACTCAATTGGAATATCACCTGCTGATGTACGAATGGCGATAAACTGGGATTTATATTGCAAAACTTCATTATATTCTAACTGATCCAAGTTTAAGCTAAAGAGGAACTTATTTAACAAGGTTAACATTTTCATCTGATAATTTGCTCGAATCGTGAATAGATTACGATGAAACGGGGTATAAGAAGCCAGAGTTTTAATCGAATATTCCGCAGTCATTGGGATATAGGCACTTTCTCTTGATGTTCCTATAATTGCACAGTATACTTTATTATGCATGTTTAAGAACACTTCCTTAATCTCTATTTTTTGTCGTTTACAAAATGTCTCCAATACGTTCAGTGTAAAAGCGTGTTTACCTTCTTTTACCAATTCTGAAATACTTTGAATCAATTGATCATCGTTTGTAAAGATGCTCTTCAATACATCTCCAACTGTGATATAGGTATCTGGATCTAAGTAGAAAACAGGATAATACTCATCGTATTTCTTTATAATAACGCAGAACTCATCACGTGCATGTAATTCATTGATGGAACTTATCTTAGTAGAAAATACCAGGTTACCACTTGATGTTTTACTACCAAAGTGACGTTCGTCGTCAATAAACAAGAGAGGATAGATTTTAAAGTACTCAAGTAAATCCAATACTACAAGATTCAAGATATCTCTCTCGGCTTCTCCCGTAATCAAGGCTCTAATTAAATCTTCATAAGAAGCAAAATAATTATGGATTTTACCTTGTAGAAGCCTATTAAAAGTACATGAAATACTCTTAGTGATTTTATCAAGAGTGTAAGCTACGGGCATATTGATAATTGCAGCTAAGGTGTACAACATTCCGAATTTGTACTGTTTATACATCTGTGGGACGCCAAATAAGTAATATGACTCGGATCTACAAGTAGAAGACTGTTCGTACATCAACGCGCTAAATACTGGTGGTAGACGAGATACCCGCTGATACGGCACCGGTTTTCCATAATTCATAACATAACGTCGCTGTCTTTTCTCTGGTGGTTTGGCGATGTGTTTTGTAAGACATTCTTGATGGATTCTATGCCGCTCTGTTCCTTTCACTATTTTCTGCTTAGCACAACAGGGAATACAATATCCATCGGGATGTGAGTTAGCGAGAAAGTGAAGATTTCCTCGATTACATGAATAATAAGCCGGTTCTTTTTTAGTAAAGTTCCAATATTTAATCATTTTCTTCTTTTCCTTCTTTGATACATTCTTAAACTCATCACTAGTGATGAAATTAGGTCTATTAGCATTCTGACAAATCTTACTATAAATATGACCCGGTGCATCATACAGTACAGGATCTTCGCGTTTGTACTTTTTAATATCGTTATTAATAGTCGGAATGTCATTTCCCTTAATATCAGACGCTGCGATAAGTTTAGAGATATATCTCAAGAATCGATTAAATTCATCTTCATTTAGGCCGGTCATACGAATTTGGATGTCAGATGAACGATGGAAAACACGCAGTGTTCGTTTACGTGTATAATACTGATCAAACTGGCTTTTCGCAGTAGCATCATAGAGATAGCGATATGAATTATCATACAATTTATAAAAAGTTGTAGGGTTTTGTTGAGCTCCACGTACAATAAAATAGGTGCCTGGATTATGATCATCTTCTACAATACCTGCTTTGCGCAACAATGAGAAATTATCTAACAAGCGTCTATATTCTGTTCCACTTATAATTTTACGGATCAGAATAACAGAATGAATCGATTTGATTTGACTTACTTTATAGTTCACAAGTGGAACAGGTGTAAGTTTAATAATGTCTGCGAGAATGGGATTGAACACCCGTTTAACTAATTCCTTGGATTCTGCGAACGAAACGGACTTAGTTAACGGTACATTCAACGATGCTAGATAATACGTAGGTCTGATGTATAATCGTGCAGAAAAGTTGGTATTCTTCAATACGATCAATATAGTATTATCGTCCAGATACACTTCCTTAGAATATTGTGACAATTGTTTGTATTTTGCTGATTTGATAAGAGTGAAGCGTTTATTCTTGATTATCAAACCGGCTTTAATATATATCATATTCTTAGTAATTCTTAGCTGATCAAATAGAATTCGCAAATCTATAGGAGAGGTACGAGTTCTAACAATGAGTTCACTAATGGACGTTGTGATGTCCAACTTCTTTAATTTACTACTTAAATTATCTTGGTACATCATCTTAACAAACTCCCCTTCATTCATCTTTGGGAGTTTAAGAATCGAAGGAAATGAATCATTCACAGAACTAGTAAGATAAGCGTGAAAAAGTTTACGATTGGTGATAGGCCACAAATACTGCACCAGGGATGTGAATACTTTTTCCTCGATAAATTCGGGCATTGGCGTTGTTGGGATGAAATTACGCATATCTAACAGATTAAAATAAGGGACACCGTTTACATTCATAAACTTTGTAACAAACATAAAACGGTCTAGGCTCTTAATCTGGATGGCGCCTTGTAATGGCTCAAACAATGGTATATTATCAACCTTGTTAGTGGTGGTTTTTAGTTTTTCTGGAGTTATTTGAACTGGCACATCATCATTAGTAATTACATAAGGTAATACTTGTTTATAATACAGGCATTGTGCAAATATAGGAATACCAATGAGTTTAAATATTTTCCATTTGATATCTTCTATTGTGTCTATTGGGTTTAAGAGTTGAACGGGGAATTTCATAAGTGAGTTATCGACTGTTTTATGTTTGGTTGGTATTGGAGGTAATACTGCCGCACTTGGGGCTGTAGGAGCTTCTTCTAATAAGTTTTTCAATTCATCCTCAAATTCATCATCAAGTGTTCCTCCGCCGCCTATATCTTTGATTCTAAGTGGAAAGTTATCATCTTTTACATTTACTATTGTATTTACTATTGTACCTCCTTTTTTGGCAGATGGTGATATTTTAGGCGATTGAAAAGTTATTTTATTTATTCCTTTAAAATCTCTGTTTAATATATTTACGGTGCATGACTGCATGATTGTTTCCTAGCACTTATTTCCTAACACCCTATACTTATTTCCTAATTCCTAATCTATATTTATACGTTTTTCCTGCATATATATACTTTGGTAGTTTACTCTATTTTTATTTTCTATAACATCTCAAAAAGTCTAATAATATATAAGACAAACAGTAATAATGGTATTTGGCGCAGTAGGAGCTGGTATTGCAGGTGGAAATGGTAGTCTTTCGCGAGGCGCCCAGGAAGCACAAGCCGCTGCTATGAGTAGTGGAACTAGTGTGGATGCAAGCATCCCTAACCCTTCTTACTTGAGCGTTGGTTCTGACAGTAACATGATGTTTATCGGCGTGGCCATTGTTCTTATTCTCATCGCTGTTTGGTATTGGTTTACCTATGTAAAGGACTCAATGTATGCTGGCGGAAGTGCCAGCGCTATGCATGGCACTACCGATCAAAAAACTGAAAATTTCAATGGTTCTGCAGTTGCACTTGGAGTGAACGAAACCAAGGGTACTTCGAAGAAGGGCCTGTTTAAGCAAGATCCTAACGATTCACCGGAAGTTGCAATTCTTAAGGAAAATTTTAAACGCGATTCCCTTGATCGTGTTGACTGGAACAACTACCTAGTCAAGCAAAATGTTGACGATCAACTTAAGAGTAACCATAGGGACTTCGTATATCGTCAGAACATGCTTCGGACCAAAGGGGGAGTGGCAAGCCATGATGCTATCTTCGTTCCCACAGATGCAGTGCCATGGGTCGGTTTGCGTCGTCCCGAGTACTGGGCGGCCTATCGTCCGGGTGCTCGTTATGTACCTTCGGTCGATGCTACTCAGTTGCCTTCCCCGGCTCGTGGCGATACTCTCGGTCTTTAAATGTACTTTATTTTACATCACATTTGATTTTAAACAAAAAATATTTTTTATAGTTAAATTATGTAGAACTCGTGGGTTAAGAAACGATCGTTACCATCATTTAAGCAAACTAGTTTAGATCTACCATTTGGGGTTATTTTAAGCGTTGGGCAGTCAGACAGCTTAATATAATCATAAATAACCTTTTTACGTTCTATTTTCATCGGAATATCCTTTAGATTTTTACCACTAATTATTACATATTGTTGTGGTGCTGAACCTGTAATTTTACGTGTTTTCGTCACACCTTTATTAGTTTCCGTTATTGTGCAAATTCTGATAGGCCTCTCGTAATGATTAACATTATATCCCAAAGTTCGTGCCAATAATACAACTTGGGCTGTAAGTACTTTACATAATTGACTGAATTGAAAACGCTGTGCTTTATCTTTTTGTGTATCAATAGATCCATCCGTATCAAGTAATCCCGCTAATAATTTCAATCTTTTCTTGCGTGAAGTCATAATGTACTCAAGTGGGATATGTTTATTGTTCAATACATTAATTTCACGTAAATTATTCAATAAAGGATTTACAACGCCCCCTCCGCCTTTTGTACCTGTTGCAATTGCAACAGTATTTACGTTATCGCGAATCCTTTTAACAAATGTGAGATTTAACTTCTTAGCATAAGTCTCCACGGCTTCTTCTACTTCAGGATCAATAGTAGAAATAAGAGGTCTTTCTTTATTACCGTCTCCTAAGAACAGCCCGAGGAAGTAAGGTGCTACCGGATGTTTCTTAGCTTCCCAATAGTCGATCTTCCCACGAAGGATACGACACAAGCAAGCAGTACGTTTATTAGCAGTGGATAAGTATTTAACGCTTAATTCACCAAGAAACTGTTCCATATATTCATCCTTTTCTTGTTTAAGAATTATATCATACTGTTGAACTTTATCAGGTGTATTAGCAGAATAGGTAGTAATGGTTACATTTTTCAAAACCCCATCAACAACTTGAGATACAAGAAAAGCCAAGGTAGTATTACCACGCTTTCCAGTACGTCTTGTAATACGTTTGTTACTATTAATTTGCAACGGTAACACATAATCATGACTTACTATCATAGGTGCTGTTCTAGAAATGTTGCCTTTTCCAGTACCTTCAATTATATAAGCTTCGTCTTCGTAAAAGTCAAGCGTTTTAATCTCAATCTCTGATTCAGGTCCTAAAATCTTATCTCCGACTTTAAGATCACCGAGCTTTACGATTTCACACTTATCGGTTAATACAAGAGTGTCAACAGACACACCTTGACCAATAGACATTTTTGTTTAGTACGTGTGGAACCGATACTATTATTGTTCTATATTTTCAATAAGACTTTCAAAAAAGCGCATATACATATAACAACGCTATTATGCTTCGCTACGCTTTTTACTTCGTGTATATAATCGTACTACTTTTAGTAGTATACATTTCTTCAATGGGTATGATTCTTTCTAGTTTAGCAGGATCTGGTGGAATTCTATTGAGTGCTGGATTATTGATTGGTAGTCTTGTTTTCTACGTAGGATCATACAAATATGTATTTGATGTGTGTAATAATTGCAATGAATAAACCTTCTAATATACCCTATTAACGATATACGTTAACAACTTTAACAAAAGATAAGAATGGGAGGTTTTGGAATAGCTTATTTTATCATACTCATTTTACTATTGGTGGGAATATTATGGGTCATAGGTCTTCTAGGTGCATTAGGAGGACCTGATAGTGCAATAGTTATTGTACCAGCTTTCTTTGTATGGTTGGGTATATTTGTCAGCACAATAGGTATGATAGTATCTCATTGGAATTGTTAAACTCATTAAAATCATCACAAGTAAAAGAAGTAAAAAAGTAATCACTGCTCTTCATCCTCTGGTTTAGCTTCTACCCATTCATCAGGCACAACCAATTTTTTTGTTGTTGTATCAATGTAAACAAAATCGATAAACAGCAATTCATTGTTTGCTTCATTGTGGAAGTGATCAGCCAGATCTTCATAAGGGTTGTCGTTGTATGCATACAGCATTTCACAATCAGTCATAAACTTCTCGTCCATCTTTACCCAATCTTTAAATAGGTATTATCAATATGTCACTTCAAAAATCACCACCTATACTCTGGAAAGCGTGCGTTATCATACACTGCTCCCCAATACTTATATAACATACCTGGTTGTTCATATGGCTCTGAAGCGTGAATCATATTACGTTCCAAGAACACTAGTATAAGAAGAATCGCGAGCACAATCCACACTGTATACATTGTGTTGAAATTATGCAACTCCTTTTTAAGGTATATTTGTACACATTTAAGTGATGAATAAAATTTGAATAGAGTATAGTTATATCATATAACTATACAGCATGCATTTATTATGAGCTACATTAGCATTAAAAACCAAATCCAAGAGTATTGTCAACAACATAAATATCAACTTCCTATTTACGCAATTGAAACATTACAAGATGGTCACGAACCTAATTTCAAATGTACCTTAACCGTATTTGATAGAGAGTTTATTTCCGAAGGGCGTTCCAAGAAAACAGCAACATTCGCAGCAGCAGAGCAAGCAGTAGCATTTATGCAAAAAGAAGAGTATTATAAAGAAACTAGCATCGTAACTCCTAAATATAAAACTATGGTTTTAATCGATGTGGAGAACGTCCCACGTCTAGCGTATGACATAGCTAATGTAAAAAACATAATGTTATTACTTGTTGGTCGTAGAGATCACCCCGTTATGAAAACAATGCAGAAAGACGCAATATTTCAAAAAGATAAATTTGTATTCTCGTACGCTGAATTCAACCGTAAAGATGCAGCTGATATAGTTATGTGCATAGAGCTAGGAAGAATATTGGAAGAAATTGTACCGCTAAAGCCACAACGCTTTATAATTGTATCAAACGACCATTTTGCCGAGTCTGTAAAGGACTACATTAATATTCAAACTAAGCATACTGCATATATAGCGATTGATGTTGAAAGTTTTGTCGAAACTATTGAAACGATCAACCTGACCTAAAGAATGCAAAATTTAAGAACTAATTTTTTAGTTACTTTTGAATACTAAAGTAGTATTATACTAAAGTATTGGTACAAACACGATGATTATTGCCGTATTGAAGCCAACATTGCACGATTTATTATATCTCGTGGATAACGTTCTTCCGTATGACGTAGTATGTGAAGGCATCACGTATCGCGTTTTTGATACACCAGACTATTCAATTAATCTCGCCATCCGTCTAGAAGAAATCTATCCAATTGCTGAATTTTTAGAAGAATGCAAGGGTAGAAAATGTGAGTCTAAACCATTACCTTTAACATTTAATGACGTAGAAGAAATTTATTCCAGTTGTTTAATTGATTATGTGCAAGAATGCTTTATTGCTGAAGAAACGCTCGTTGTTGAAGAAGCTAAAAAAATATTTGCTGAGATTGTTGAGGATGCGGTGACGATATCATTTAAACTCAAGAAAGCCAACACCATTCCAAAATTAGATAAATACCTTAAAGATAATCCAGGAGGGGCTGATTTCAAGACATATATAAAGGAATTTGGTGAGGAAACAGTTCGTCCTATTATGGAACAATTTGATTGTGGAGTGGAACGAATCAACGCAATGGTTGAAAGAACTTTTCCCAAATTTCCTATGACTAAAGCAGCTAGATCTTAGGATGAATACCCCTATCTTTTGATAGTTATTTTTTGAATATAATATCAATATATATTTACTATACACTCCATATAAGATATAATACGATGGATCCAGTAGATAACCAGTACATGCAACAAGAATGTGGAAAGGTGTCAGTCAGCCAGTACTACACTGCTTCACATCTTATGTATAAGGTTAGAATTGTTGTAACTAAAGATTATATTCAGTTTGTGACGCAAATACCTATTGGACATCACCCAAGCACATTTGAAGACGGGGTATTGACCGTAACAGATTTTAGAACAAATATTTCAGCTCATTTGTTTGGAGATGCGTTCCTTATCAAACTTATGACAGAAAGAGGAAGATATATAATCAAACATTATGATGAGCTTCGGGAATGTTACGCAAAACTATACATGGAATATAAAGATATTGAGAGCAAGAAACACACCCTGGAACAAGAAATGAAGTGGTTGTCTGCTTCTCGGGAAGCGATCGAAGAACAAGTGCACGGTCCAAATTCTAATTATTCCAAAGCATATGTTGAAGCAGTTGCTTCGATGAATCCACAAGCGCCCATATTTGTACCTGTACAAGCATTAGTTGAAGAAGCTAAAAAAAGTGGCACAACTGCGCGGTTGACATCATCAACTGGGTATTGGACCGACAGTTGATGATTCAACTACCCTGTCAGTTGATGATTCGGCTATAAAACGTCGAATGATATGATCTGCACTATACTGTAGTAATTCTTTTTTTGTTATGGCATCATAAAGCCATAAAGTTCTTTTACATAAGTCTTCTAATGTATTAAACTGAACATTGCATTTATACAATAGAAATTCTTTTTTTAAATTTATAATACCATATTTTTTCCGCAAATAATCATGCAGTGCATGTTTATCAACTAAACTTGATTTTATAAAATCCGTTGTACAGAACATACATTCTTCATTTGTTGTTTTATCAGTACACTCAGCACAAAGGTGTTTTCCACATGGGCAAATATGCTGGGTTAAAATCGTTAATTCTCCACAGCTTGTACAGATATCATCGTCTTGTGAAGTTTTACCACAATCACTGCATTTATATGTCATAAACTCTTTACAAATGTCACACGTCTCCCCATTGGTTAATTCCGACTCAGTCTTATCGCTGTATTCTAACTCAGTATCGTCTGCCATATTATATTAACAATATAGTCTTATTAATTTAAATATAGTCGTATAAACAGTTAAGAGAATAATGTCGGATCATCAACGCCCTCTTAGGTTTGAGGCACCTGAGAAAAAAGCTGCTAACCAGCTAGTCTCTATGTTCGATAGTAATCCGTGGGGAAGTCGTGGTTTAAATAGTCGTGAAGAAAGACTGCGCAATAGATCCCAGCCACCATCTCATGAAATTCCTATGGCAGCTGCAGATGCGGCGAGAGGTGGAGGGCGTGGAAGAGGTGGTGGACATCGTGCATTTTTAGCACCTTATTCTGAGCTCCACCCTGGACGATATCCTACCGAAATGGTACCCGGTTCTATGACTGCTCCGGCAGGCGGAATGCCACATGGTATGCGCCAACGGGAAGCACCTAGATCTAATACTAGCTCAATGGCAGTTACACCTGCTGATCGTAAGAGAGAACTCGTTATTAACGAAGATAATATTATTCGTGTTGCTGATGTAATTAGTCAAAGAATGGGTCGTACACTGACTATATTGGAACAAAATGAGATTATGACAGTAATGCGTGGTATGAACTATAATGTGCTGTCTGATAAGCGAATTTCAGACATTAATGAACATATTGCGGGTATTGTGTATAAAAATATTCAGAATTATATTTGTCGTGATAGCGTAGCGGACAGTCGTATGCGATGGAGTGAGGCAGTTAAATCTAATCTTGCTTACGCAGATGCTCAAGCTGCAGCTAATAATATCACCAATATCAGCAATGTGTCACAATCATGTTGTGATGAGTTCTACATGGTATCAACACTGATCTTTGACAGCCGTTACGCAGATATTGTAGAATTCCCTATTTCTAATTTCCCTTTCGTTGTTTCTGCTGTCCTGGGAGGAGGTGGTACCTTAGGCAAAGTTGCATCGCCTACAGAAATCACCAACATGCGAAAGTTGACTGTTGGAGATTTTGATATTCCATATGTAAAAAGCCTTGATAATTCCGAAACTGATCAAGTAGCAGTTTTGTTTGAAAAGCAAAAAGCCCAATCATATCAAACCCCGACAGGTTCAGCATTTCACTTCTTATTTAACAAAGAAGTGATTGGTAATCGCATTCGATTGCATGTTGTACCAGGCTACGAAACATACACTTTCGGCCAAGCCATTACATCCCTGTCTGATGTTAACATTGTATTTCTTGATGGAGTACGCCCCGTTCAACTCCCAAGAAACCAAGAAGTAAATGCCACGTTTGTCTCTATCGCAGGTCCTCCTGCTCAGCTCGAGGTAACAACTGCTAATCCACATGGTATGTCGACAGGCGACTTGGCTTATTTTGAGAACTTCCGTACATCACCTGCCACATACTCATCGGACGAGAATGTACTGAATGATATTCGCGGCCATCGCATTACAAACATGGGAACAAATGTATTCACTGTCAATGTAGATATGACTGCCAGTACTCTTATTTTCCTCGCTGGGTGGAATATCTTCTATGGAAACCAGCGTTGGCGCATGCCTACAAAAGCAACATTCATCCGTCCTATTAGTTACCAGACCGTGTCTTTAGGTGAAGACGCCTAGGCCGGCCTTTTGACGGCTTTCTCGCTACGCTCGAAAACCTAAAGGCCGCAAAACTGTGAAGTGGACTTTTTGATAATTCATCATAAATATAACGGTTAAATATATAAAGGAGATGACCTACCCATTTACAGCTATTTCTATTTTGTTAATAATTTTATTACTTTACTGCATTAGTATTGAACCGTATTCAGAGCTTAAAGCACCTGTTAGAATATGGGATCTAAACGCTAACTTTGCTGGGTATCCTCGGCAGATATACGCGCAGCAAAACTATATTGGGTTATAATTGCATGTTTTTACCACTCTTTTTTATTGGCAATTTTTGAATAGTGTAGGATGGGTATACCACTTCTTATAATAATATATTCATTGAAGTAATACACTATATCAAGTAAAAACAAACACGATGTCTGATTCATTGATTTCCCGTATTTCTAACACTGGTGAAGAGTTTAATATCAAAATTGGGTGCATGAACATTGCCAATGCCATTCGCGACGAGACCCAAAATCCGTTGTATCCACGCATCCAAGAAATTGGTAACATGGTCAAGACTCAACAACCTGATGTATTGGTTATGTTAGAAGCAGGTAGAAACTCTATGGGCCACACATGGACCGAAATGGCGGCTGAAATTGAAAAAATTACCAACCTTGTATACATTGGCATTTATCTTGTCAATGGCACAGAAGCGCCTTTTGGTAAAGCTTTGTTTATTGATAAAAAGTCTGTGACCTATCGTACATTTGAACGCTCTTGGATCGGTGATACTCTCTATGAAAAATGGGAAGGTGATCGTTACGGATCTGACATTATCAAGGTGAACTTGTACCCCGTACGTGACGGCAAGGTTATTATTGATCGAGAAATCAATCTTTGGGTAGTTCATTTTCCACTTGGGCGAGCTGCGCGTTTAGATGCATCTCATACATTGGCAGACTCAATGCCACCAAACACCGTGGTCATGGGAGATTTTAACTGTTTCCATACAGATAAAGGACCAGAAATGATTGAGATCATCACTAGTATCTGGAATGAACAAAAACTTGATTGTGATTGGACATTCAAAGCATATAAACATGATCTTGTTGATGTACCTGCGAAAATTCGAGGCAACCTTCCCATTGGTTCTAAAGTGATGCCTGAATCAGAAGAAAACAAACAGAATGGTACAATCACTGTTCGCTTTACTGGAATGCTTGATCGCGTATTTACCTCACCTGATGTGAAGACGAATTACACAGATGTCGTTTTCTCTCATGACGCTTCAGATCATGCGTTGATCATTGCAAATGTTGAGTATGGACAAAGTTTCTAACTTACAATGTCTTTTTTTGTTTTAAAGTATAAAGTAAATAAAGATGGATTGTGTAAAATATGAGCGTCACATTGACAAAGAGATGATTAATTCATCTCTAAACATTGTCAGAAAGTTCATTATTAAAAGAGGGTATATAGCGGTAGGGGGACAAGCTATTGACTACGCATTACGATTAAAAGGACCAGAATTGTATAATGAATGTACTTTTCCAGATTATGATTTTCTTGCCCCGGATTCAGTTGCAGCTGCATATGATTTAGGTGAAATTTTATCAAAAGATTATGAAAATATTTCAGTAATTAACGCTATACATTCTTCCACAATGAAAGTACGGATTGATTTTATAGTAGTAGCCGATATCACATATTGTCCCAAAAATATATTCGATATAATACCAACACTTAATTACAAAGGTATGAATATTGTCCACCCTTTATTCCAACGGTTAGATATGCATAATTCATTGTGTAATCCGTTTGATAATCCTCCGCGTGAAACTATATTTCATCGCTGGGAAAAGGATCTTAAGCGTCGTATGATGTTTGATGAGTTTTATCCAGTTACATTAGTAAAATCTAAGAACTTTTCATCAGAATCTTCTATTAAAGAGAAAACAACTGTAGATCTTAGTATGTTAGATGATTCTCTTATTACTGGTTTTGTTGCTTATTGGATACTTATGAAACGCTATAACATAACCACATCACTAATGCCAAAGGTTGAATTTGATTCTGATACTTTGGTGTGCAATTACCCCATAACACTAGTTAAAGATGATCCTCAAGATCTATATGAAAAAGGGTATGATCATTATGCTAGTTGGTTAGAGAAGAGACCTGATATGTGGGTTATGAAAAACGTACAAATTTATAACAGTAGTTCATTATCTATATCATATGAGGTGATCAATCTAAAAGTAAATGGTAAATCACGTGATTTTCATATTGCAAATAATGAACATGTCATGCAATACTTTCTGACTATGTTCTTTGAAACAGGAGAAAAAACATACTTTGATTATTATGAAAATTTATATAAATTAAGTATTGAATTTAAGATGCCCTTGAGTGTTAAAGTGTTTGCTAGTAAAAAAGATTTTTATTTAGTTGAAGTGTCAAAACGTTCTGTTTATAATGACATATACAACAAAAAGGAAACAAGTAGGCCAGAGAACTATTTTCCACCTCGAAATACTCGTCCTGAAGTGTTTGATATGTCTTCTTTAAAATTAGATGGCTTGAGCTTTTAGAGCTTTTGACGTGGTTGCTTCGCTAATTAACTCAACGTACGTTGAGTTAAGGACTAAAGCTCACCAAAACCAATGAGACGTTTCTAAAAGATTCTTTTAGAAAAGAGCTTTTAAAAAGCTTCTAGAAAAAGTACTTATTATATAACAGTGTAAGATGAGTGATAATGATTATGACATAGAAGATGGGGAAACTAAAAAAAGTATAGTTAAATCAACGCTAGGATTTCTGGAAAGTGTCCCGTGGTTGTTGATTCTAGTTATTGTTGTGGTATTTTTAGTTATCACTTCTGATGTATTTATTAGCGATGTAATTGGTTCATTTAGTAAGGCAGAAGTTGCTGGAGTGCCTAATACTAAAGGTACGTTAATCCAAGCGGGTATTCTAGCAACAGTTACAATGATGTTCGGTACTATTGCTTGCAGAGGTTATTAAATAGGGGTGTATAATTTTTTTATAAAAAAATTATCGTGCTGCCTTGGTCATCAACACTGGCGCGCTAATCAAAGAATGCAAGGCATCTAAATTAGCACGAAACAATTCCAAAACTTCTGGATGATCTTCGAAACAGTTGGCCGCATCATCACACATTTGCTCATAAAGTGTATGTGTTTCTTGCGGATTGAAATGTTTTTCCATCGACCATGTTTTACAATATTTGCGAAACACTTTATACAAACTGAAGCCTGATGTGTAATGTGATGTTAAATATGCCTCATGATCAGATTCATATTCATACGTATTTTTCTCATCGCATATAGAGAAGATGATACGTCGATATGTACACACGAGTAACTGGTTGTTTAATCCTGGATTAAAATTTCCAAAAGACTTGATTTCGCTCATCATTTGTATTACTCTTCTCTAACAATTCAAGTAGATATTACAATATGCATACTTAAAAAATTACCATCGTGTTTGTGGTAAGCCTTTTCTAAAAGCTTGGTTTGTTAGGCGAAATAGCAACTACCGTAGCAGGTGTTGGCAAGCCCAATTCTGTGGTACAGGCGTAGTAAACGGTGGCGTATTGCCCAATGTACTGATTTCCATTGTTGTACATCTCTTTAAGTTCGTCTTTCGAATATCCTTTGAAAGTTGCAGTCTTAAACATGATGTCGTCATCTGTCTTAAGACACAGCTTAATAACTCCTTTGTCACTACCAACGCCATCTTCAAAGCCAACAATCAAGAATTCCTTTGAATGGAAAGTAACATATTTGAATACTTCCATAGAGCGTTTACCACCTTGATAAACTCCTTTGGGCAAACGAATAATAGCACCTTCATAACCTTCATCAATGTATTTATCATGTACTTCTTTAATCTCTTCCTCTGAATATACAAGCTTTGATTCAACTGGGATCAGACACTCAAACTTATCCTTTGGAATATGTTCCTCAATAAGTTTACGTCGTTCCTCATAAGGAGTATTAGGATCTTTAAACATGTCAAAGACATATGCCTTAAGATCACTATCTTCTTGAGAAGCCATCGATACGATTTTCTGACGACTTTCGCCGTGCTTGTAAACTTCTACATTAATATAATAACCCTTCGGCAATTGTTCCAAATCTTTCATAATACAGGCTTGCACTACATCATCTACATTCTGACGAGTATACCACTGTACACTTTGTTCTTCGACAGTTCCTTTCTCATTGCCCGTGTAAGCCATGCGGTTTTCACCATCAAGTTTTGGGCTGATATAAACCGGGTAGGAGTACTTTGCATGTTTACTAGAGTGAAAACGTTCCCTGAAATCGTTAAACTTTTTCATCTTCATGGGTTGAACTCTATTACGCTTAGAAACAATCTCGTCGGTTTTAAATAGTTTTTCTCTAATGGGAGTGCTAGTGCGATACTTAGTCATCCATTTAGATTTAGCTTGGGAAAGAGCTTGGGTAAATGGAGTGGTTTCATTCTTCTTACCAATGTTCTTACCAACTGTTACAAAGGTTGCCGCACGCTTTGTAAGCTTGCCTTCTTCCAGACCATCTTCACTCCAGAATGCAGCAACTGTTTTATCAGTAGGCTCGACAAACAGTTCTTTATCAAAGTCTTTTACTTTATTCATTGCTTTTACATACATCGTCCAAACGTGTACTCTACCATTCTTATTCAAACTATACAAAGGAGGGAATTTACCCTTCTTACTAGCTTCTACTTTAGCACGAATAACTTCTTCTGGAGTAAGATCTGCCATTGGTATTTACTATGGATATTGGTGGTATTATACTATACTTAATTCAATTTTGAATATAACAACTATCTTTTAAATAGAACAACTGTCTTTTAAATAGAACAACTGTCTTT
>TARA_R110002049_G_scaffold61453_5_pt1 | contig 40309 bp, 24 predicted proteins | sample TARA_R110002049 | Tara Oceans TARA_R110002049 (sample SAMEA4396941) | marine metagenome | biome: Polar Biome; feature: [SRF] surface water layer (ENVO:00010504); material: water (ENVO:00002006), including particulate matter (ENVO:01000060) such as... | depth 5 m
GTTGCCCTGAACTCCTTGGAAAAACATTGTTAAAAAGAACTTTTTATAAGTAAAATTGGCGTTCAGACCATACGTGAAATCTGGATGGGGATCACCAAGAATGGTACGGTCATCATCGTTTATTACCCCATTCCCATCTACATCGCGATATTGAAATCTTCCCACTCCATCTTCTGGAGTTGCAAATCCTTGATCTGCAGCCGCAGAAACCTCAGCAGAGTTCTGAAAAATGCCCATTACGTCACGACCATAATAATAGGAAATGGGTTGCCCAGCAGAGCTCCTAGTAATAACCCCCGATCTAAATACAGACCCATTCAAAAAAGCATTGGGATTATTATCGTTTACTTTAACCAGTTCATTTTTATATGTGGAAACATTAAAGCCAACATCCCATTTCAAAGCAGATGTTTGATTTGGATTACTATAGTTAAAAGTAAAATCCAGTCCGCGGTTGTTAACTTCACCTGCATTGATAAACGCTGCATTTGCATCAATGGCAGTTGCCGGCAAAGGGCTGGCAATAATCATATCCTGAGTAGTATTGTTAAAATAGTCTAGAGATATATTAATTTGATCATCCAATAAGCCCACATCCAATCCCAAGTTAAATTGTTGAGAACGCTCCCATTTTAATCCTGGGTTCCCCAAGGATGACAATATTGCACCGGTAGCTACAGAAGCCCCGTCTATAGAATAAAACCCAACTTCCTGTTGTGCTTGCAAAATATTCACGTTTGGATTTGGAACAGGTATATCCTGATTGCCCAGTTCACCATATGACGTACGGAACTTTAAGTACGAAATGGCGTTCAGGTTCTCCAAAAACTTTTCTCTACTTAATACCCAACCTACACTCATTGCCGGAAAAAGTCCGGTGTTATTACCATCAGAAAACCTAGATGTTCTGTCATGTCTCAATGACATTGAGGCTAAGTACTTATCTTGGAAAGAATAATTAGCATTGAACAAATATGAAAATAAAGTACTATTCTCCCATCTACTATCAATAATTGAAGGAGTGCTAGTACCTGCTCCCAAAATAAAGAAGTCTTTATCCTCAAGCAGAAAATTCTGTACCCTGATTTGGTTAATTCTAAAATCATCGTTCACAGCTTCTACACCTCCCAATATTTGAATATTATGGTCTCCTATAATTTTATCCCATCTGAGGGTATTGCTCCATATCCAAGATGATGCCCTACTGTTGGTTTCGGTCAAGGAATTTGTTTTAGGCTCGGGAGCTTCTGGATTCGCTCGGGCAATACTGTTTATAAAGTGATCATTAAGATTGAAGCCAAAAGAAGATTTAGCCGTAAAACCATCCAAAAATTTAACTTCTGTATAAACATCCCCGAGAACCCGAAGACCGCGATCAAAATTATCTTTACCCCTAGTCAAATCAGCTACCGGATTACTTGAATTACTAAGTCCTGCTGCTGTGGAAGGACCACCTCCACCAAAATTACCTCCCTCATCATAAACGGGAACCAAAGGTGGCATCGTTGTGGCTACGCCGAAAAGGTTCTGGGCCAATTGGTCCGTAAAGCCAACACTAAGATGTTCTCCTATTCGTATGTTATCGGTTACATCAAATTCTGTATTTACCCTTGTTACTAGACGTTCAAATCCCGTATGTATTTGTATACCTTCGGTATTCTGATATCCCACAGACATGAGATAACGGCTTTTTTGGCCACCTCCCTGAATAGAGACGTCATAATTTTGAATAAGAGCAGTTTGAAATATCTCATCAAGCCAATTAGTGTTGGCCCCTCTAGTAATTTTATTGTTATTGATATCATATGGCTGAGCATCAGTCCCACGTACAAATTCCGGAATTACTGGCGAAGCTCCATTGCCGTATTGAGGATGGCTTGGCGTTACCCCATCGTTTAAAAAGCTTTGCCATAATACATTTCCTAGTTCTTGGGAGCTTAGAACACTGGGTAGTTTTCCCACCTTCTGAATTCCAAGATAAGAACTAAAACTCAAAACAGGCTTTTCACCCCGTGTACCATTCTTTGTAGTTACAATGACCACCCCATTGGAAGCCCTAGCCCCATAAATAGCTGCTGAAGCATCTTTTAGAACGTTAATGGACTGAATGTCATTTGGATTGATTTGACTTAAAACACTGGCATCAGTGGTCTGCATACCGTCTATAACCAATAATGGACCATTTTCATTAGTAGTTCCAAATCCTCTTACCCTAATAAGCGGAGTACTTCCTGGTTGACCACCGCCAACTACTGTTACCCCGGACGCTCTACCTTGAAGTGCCTGCCCGGCATTCTGTATTGGAATAGATAAGGCTTCTTCCATATCCACTTGGGACATAGCACCGGTAACGGTAGCTTTGGACTGAGTAATGTATCCTGTTACAACGACCTCGTCCAATTGACTGGCATCTTCGATCAAGGTAACGTCCAATACCGAACTTCCACCTAAGGAAATTTCTTGGGTAGTAAACCCGATATAACTAAAAACCAACGTAGCATTACTGTCGGACACTATGGTATAATTCCCGTCAAAATCGCTTTGGGTACCATTCGTGGTTCCTTTGACCAAAACGTTGGCACCTGGCAGTGGTGCACCAGTGGCATCTGTAATTGTTCCCGTAATGGTCGACTGGATAATGCCCACTTCCAATTCTACTAAATTCAATTGTGAGCTTGCTAGGACAAATTGTGTTCCCAAGCAAATTAACATGGAGAAAAACCTAATTGTAAAAGTGTTCATTTTACCTCTAGGTCTAGACCAATAATCCGTAATTTTGTGATTCATAATCATTGTTTTCAGTTTTAGTTAGTTAAAAAACTATGTTTATGAAAAAAAGGTTTAATTCACTCCTAATGCATAGAGTGCTCAAGTCACCTAATTTTCAATGGCCAAGGTAGATGTACATTAAAAGGATAGGGTCGATATATTGTTTTAATAGGTCGAAAAACTATCAATCAAGTATTTTGTAGTTCTCAAGAATAACCAAACGATATCTAAAAACCTGAACTTGAGATATGTACAGGTCATGTTAATTAGGCTTCTGACAAAAAATGGTAGCTAATTAATATTAAATAAAATTATATAAGGGGAAGTCCTGAAATCGGTAATGGTGGGCTTCAATTTAAATTTTGAAGGATATTTTGTTTTTTCTCGGCAACAAAAGTAGACGGATTTTGACCATAGTATTTTTTGAACAGCGTACCAAAATATTTCGCATCCGAAAAGCCTACATTGTAGGCCACCTCGCTGACGTTATAATTGTTCTCTAGTAAGAGCGCCCTTCCTTTTTTTAACCTTATGGTTCGTATAAACTCATTGGGAGAAACATCCATCAATGCCTTTAACTTATGATAAAAAGAAGTACGGCTCATGCCCATCAAATCACATAGTTCTTTAGGCGAAACGTTCGCATCGGTAATGTTGTCCTCAATGAACTGGGTAATCTTGCTAACGAATTCTTTATCGAGCTTATTGGAAAATTCCATTTCCCCTTCTTCCTCATCATGAAACAAAAATTTTCGCTTTAAGACCGACCTATTTTGTAATAAAGCATCAATTTTGCTTATTAACAAATCATAATCATAGGGTTTTACAATATAATCATCAGCTCCGCATTCCAGCCCTTGTATAATGTGCTCTTTAGAACCAAGACCGGTCAATAAAATGACCGGAACATGGCATGTTTCAATATTTTTCTTTAGATTCATGCACAATTGACGGCCATTCATTTTAGGCATCATTATGTCGCTCACTACAATATCCTGAGGCTCCTTTTTTAATATATCCAAAGCCACATGTCCATTGGACGCAGTAGTAACATGAAACTTGTCGCTTAATTTAGACTTACTATACTCCCTAAAATCTTCGTTATCCTCAACCAACAAGACTTTAATCCTGGACTGTGGAATGGAATCCATATCTTCATAGAGTTCCAGATCTTTGGCTTGTCGTTGTATGGCTTTGTCAATAATGTTAGACTTTTCAAAAGGAAACGAGAAAGAGAAAATGGATCCTTGGGAAGAGGATTCTTCCAAGGTTACTCTTCCTCTAATCAACTGGGCAAGATCACTGGCGAGAACCAATCCCACACCGCTACCCGTACTACCGGATTCCCTGGCATTTGGAGTTCTATAAAAAAGTTGGAACACCTTTCTTCTTTGCCCTAAAGGGATACCTATTCCATTATCCTTGACCAATATTTTACAACTATCTTTTTCACCAACCAATTCAACAACTATTTTACCATCAGGATTTGTGTATTTAATTGCATTGGATATAAGATTGCTTACCACCTTGTCCACAACTTTTTCGTCCGTATTCACCACCAGATCAGGTAAATTACTATTTAGAGTGAAGTCAATATTCTTTTTATCGGCCAATACCTTAAATGCAAAAACCTTGTCCCTCAACAATTGAACAATGTCAATGGGGTCAAGATTCAAATCTTTCTGTCTTATATTTAGCCTTCTAAAATCCAAAAACTGGACCATTTGCCGGTGTAACATATCCGCATTTTTTAACGCGATTTGGAGGCCTTGTTGCATAGTGGCATCTACCTTGCTATTTTTTAACAGATCCGTTAATGGGGCCGTTATCAACATTAACGGTGTTTTGATTTCGTGCGCCATATTTACCAGATAGTGCAACTTTTCTTTGGAATGGTTACTTTTAATACGCAGGCCATTGGAATATATTATTAGTGCTAGTATCAATAGTCCAAATACAAAATAGATCAAAAACGCCCATGGTGTACTCCAAAATGGCGGCAGTACAATTAGTTCTACCTTCTTTTCATTGCCTATAAGTTCTTCTTTCTGATCCAACATACGTAATCGAAAAATGTAGTTTCCAGGGTATAAATTCGTGTAACTGGCAACTGAAGTCCCCCCCTGATTGCTTATCCATTCATCATCAAAATTTTCCAATTTCCATTGAAAATTCCCTTGATCGGAATGCAGAAAGTCAATACTGGAAAAACCGATTGAAAACGAATTTTGGTCATGGTTCAATTCAATCAAATCCATTTCGTTAAGTGGTTTATCAAGGGGCGAATCTGTACCAGATAGGACCCGTTTATGATTTAGAAAAAACTCGTCCAACACCAAGGATTTATTGGATTTTATCGGATGTATATCATTGGGGTTAAAGGTAATGACACCTTCATTAGTACCGAAATACAGCTGACCCTCTGTATCCTTGAGTGCAGCTTTATAATTAAAATCAACAGATATCAAACCATCCGACTCTGTGAAGTTATTTATATCGTTCTTGTTGTCAATTCTTGAAATTCCTCTTGAAGTACTCGCCCAAATATTTTCTTTATCAGAAGTTAAGGCAAAAATGCGATTCGAAAGCAATCCATCGTCCGTTGTCAAACGTGTAAGGGTATTTTTGTAAAAATTGATTACGAATAGACCTTCATATCTGGTCCCTACCCAAAGTTGCTTATTGGCATCAACAACAATACTGGAAATCATGGCCGTTTTCAGTCTTGATGCGTTTATAATGTCCAATTCATCCAGCGTCCGATTCTTGGTATCGAGTAGGTGTAATCCTGTTGCAGTACCTACCGCCAAGCGATCTGGCGATATAGCCAACATGGTCTGCACATTATCCATTGCAAATTCAAAACGACCTACCTTTTGACTGGAAATGGAATAGTACCAAATCCCATCCTTATTGTTATTGCTGAACCAGACCAAATCGTCGGGTCCAGTATATACTTCTACAAAATTTAAACCTTTTAAATCTGGATGAAAATCCTTAGTACTATAATATTCTCCTTTACTATTTTTTTTGAACAGTACTAATGAATCTGTATAAGAAGTAGCCCATATATTATTATGTTGATCCACTCCCATGGACTTTGAATTCGACATATGAACAGTGCCTCTGTGTTGGATATCAACATACTGCCATGTATTGTTTTGCTTATTCCATATACTCAGTCCTTTATCTGTCCCAAAACCGATGACTCCCGGAGATACCTCTTCAAGCATCATGACCACATTGTTTCGGAGCGAATTTACACCAAAGGGATAATGCTTTATGGATTGAAAATTCAACTTGCCAGGACTATAAACATTTAATCCGCCTCGCCAAGTGGATACAAAGATTACCCCATTACTATTTCGAAAAACTTGTTGAACTGACTTAGAACTCAAAGAACCTGGTTTATTTTCTTCATCCTTTATTTCCTGGGTTATGACTTCTTCATTTAAATTATAAATTAGTAGTCCTTCCCCATCAACTCCCACAATAATTTCGTCAGGGGAAAGACGCTCAAATGCCTTGATTTTCAGTCCTTTAGAATCTTTAAGGCCTTTTGGTTTTATAAAATCAAAATTAATCAAGTTAAATGCGCATATTCCCAATTTATTAGCTCCTATCCACAACCTATTATTCTGCTCATCCACAAAAAGAGATTCTATATGAGACTCCTTAAGACCAATATTTTTTGTTGAACTAACCTCTAGGAGGTTATAGAGAAAATGTTGGTTGCTATCCAATACCAATATTCCGTTATCAGTTCCTAAATAGTAACGATTGTCCTTGTCCTGTATTATTGCGGATACTTGATTTTCTATGGTTGGAATTCCACGAAAAAGTTTTGTCCTTGGATTCAAAATGAGAACCCCAGTTTGCATGCCAAACCATAAATTGTCCTCATGGTCTATGAAGAAGGTATATAAAGACTGATTGGATTCGTCCTTAATTTTATAATATAAAACAAACTGATCTTGTTTCGCATCGTACTTATAAAGAAGGCCTCCTAATGTTATTAACCAAATTTGGTTTTTAGAATCTATTTTTAAATAATATTCAACATCGTTTACTGTTCTGTATTCGTAAAGGTTGGGAAGAGCATAATGCTTGAAATTAGATCCATCAAAACGATCAACACCTTCCTGTGTGGATATCCAAATAAACCCATCCTTGTCTTCAATTGTAGAGAAAACAGTATTGCTGCTTAAGCCTTCGCTAACCCCATACTTTTCAAAATATAAAGTTTGGGCTTTAATGCCTGCAGATAGGAAGATAAAAATCAATATTGAATAAAGTTTAAGCATAAATCTTGGTTGTTGAAATAGTTGTTAAACTACTATTCAAATAGAGCAGTAACTATTAAAGATACGTATTTTCTCCTTGGCCGAATTCTTTAAACTATACCCCATTAGCTACATATAAAAAACAAAAAAATCTACATGTAGTGGCAATCTTAATTTCAAGAACAATTCCCAGATATAAATTATTGCCAAACCTTTCAACATCAACCATGAGTTTTGAAGGCATATAAAATCCGAACTTTGTTAGGTTTGTAATCATTCGTAGACTGGATCTCTCGATAGTCATAGTGATATTGACACTCCATATTCTCTGTTAAAAGATCGTGACTGTGCGTGTTTAAAATTAGGGCATTTTAAATTTTAATTGGTCGAAAAACAGTTAAATGGGGTAGAAATATTGTTAGTCCATCAAACTTAAAATTAATATCATGAAGACCATATGTTTATATCTATTATTGATGGAAACGAATTCCCTTAATTTTTGAGTTCAAATATCTCGAGGTTCACAAAGGATGTCTAGTCCAAAATAATAGTGACGGTTTATTGAATTAAAATAATCGAAACTTCTTGTATCTAATGAATTGACAACACTTGTTTCCTGATTATTTGGCACTATTAAATAGGAAGATTGACTTCAAAAGTGTTAATAGTATATAATCATCACAACTATGTTAAAATCGTATTAACAAATGATTAAATTATGTTAATTCCCTCACAAAACATGTTATATTTTTGTCATATTAAAAATATCCGTTCGTAAAACTGAGAATATGATATTTTAAAATTAAGAACTTAATCATAACCAATTTATTAACTAATCTCATAATTTAATAACAGATGATACACAACCTTTTTTTTAGAATGATTATATTTCTGTTGACTTTTTTAATATGCGTTTCGGGTTACTCCCAGCGCATAACAGGAACAGTATCCGAAGTCAATGGTCCCTTGCCCGGGGCAACTATTATCGTTAAAGGGGGCACAAACGGCACAACAGCCGATTTTGACGGAAACTACATAATTGAAAATGTACCCTCTGGTGCTACATTGGTATTCTCGTATATAGGCTATACTTCAAAAGAAACTGCAGTTAATGGTCAAAGCGTTATAAATGTGACACTAGAGGAAGACTTTGAGAATTTGGATGAGGTTATTGTGGTCGCATATGGGACAACCACCAAAAAGGATTTGACTGGTGCGGTAGGAGTAATAAGTGGTGATGATTTAGCAAAATTCCCTACTTCAACTGTTGACCAAGCCCTACAGGGAAGAACCGCAGGAGTACAAATCGTATCCAACTCCGGTGCGCCTGGAGCTTCTGTTACTGTTAATATTCGTGGAACTGGATCTTTCACGACAACGACGCCATTATATGTGGTAGATGGTTATCCCACCCAAGACATTTCCTATTTAAATCCTAATAATATTCAATCTATTTCTGTACTAAAAGATGCATCAGCCGGTGCCATCTATGGAGTTAGGGCAAGTAACGGTGTAGTGATTATAGAAACCAAGAAGGGAACTAATGGGAAGGTAACATTCGAAGTTGACTCCTGGTCAGGATTTCGTTTGCAACCAGAGCTTTTAGAGGTTCTCGATGCTCAAACCTTTGCCAATTTTGCCGTGGGTCTATCCCAGGAAAACAATGGTCCAGATGAACCCAATGAACAGCTCGTTCCTTTTGAAGGCTGGAACAATCCTTCAGGGTTAACAAATGTTGATTGGCAAGACTTTGCCTTTAATAGTGGCTTCAGGACTTCTACCAATTTAAGCGTTCGAGGTGGCGGGGAAAATTCCCGTTTCGCTTTTACAGGAGGTTACATTGATGAGGATGGTGTTGTGGTTGGTTCATCCTATAAAAGGTATAACGCAGGTTTAAACGGTCAATTCGACGTGTCCAAAGATTTTAGGGTAAAAGCTGATATGAAGTATGCGTATACGGAAAGTACCGTTAAATTGAACCAAGGGTACTATAATATTGTAAAACTGATCGGAAACGTACCCCATTTGGCAAATGCGAATGCAGTAAATGCACAAGGGAACACGAACGGAACCAATTTGCCATATGACAGTAATGGAAATTACGGTGGCTATCCAGATATAGCGCCCCAGACCTTTCGCGGTAGTACTAATGTAATAGGAAACGCACTACAGAATGATAATGATAATGGTAGTACCAATGTGCAATTAAACATGGGTCTGGAATATGATTTTTTCAGTGGTTTCACCGCCAAATTAAATGTAGGAGGAAATTCCAACACTTACTTTAGTCAAAACTTCACTCCTCAATATTATCGTAGCCAAGTAAATGTTGATCTTAACTCCTCTGCTTTGTTCAATGTTGAAACCAATGTAAATAATGAGGTTTTGGGAGAGTTTCTTTTGGAATATAAAAAGGAATTTGGTGAACATAGTTTGAATGTGCTTGGAGGAATATCGGGCCAAAGAAATTATTTTAAAAGAATTAGAAATCGAGGTGCGGGATTTCTAAACAATGATATTAGGGACATTTCTCAGGCCGCTGATATTCAAATTGTAGAAGGATATAGAACCAGAAGAACACTGGCAAGTTATTTTGGCCGTTTAAATTATAACTTTGATAGTAGATACTACATAACAGGTACAATTCGAAGAGACGGTGTTGGGGATACATTCGGCGCAAACAATCTTTGGGGTATTTTTCCTTCCGTTGCAGCGGGATGGAATGTGGATGAGGAAAGTTTTATGGATGACAGTGTTTTTGACATATTGAAGTTTCGAGGAAGTTGGGGAGAAACAGGAAGCTTTTTGGGAATCGACCCGTTCCAATTTGCAGTGTTTTATTCTGCAGGAGATGCCAGTAATGATGCAAACTATGATTTTGGAGGCACAACATCGCAAGGTCTATATCCTTTAGTATTGCCAAATCCCGATTTAAAGTGGGAATCACAAATACAGACCGATATTGGTCTTGAGGCCGAATTATTTAATCGTAGTGTTTATCTTACTGTTGACTGGTTCAAAAAGGAAGCTTCGGATTTCTTGTTTCGAGAACCCATACCCATTCAAAATGGTTTTGGATTTCGAGCCGTAAATTCAGGTAATGTAGTTAATAAAGGTTTTGAGGTATTATTAGGTCATAGAAAAACCCAAGGAGATTTTACATGGGACGTTTCTGCTAACTTAACGCTTTTGGACAACGAGATTACCGCATTGACTTCGCAGCAAGATTTTGTGGTACTTAACTCAGAATTTGTTCCAAGTTTCAGTACAGCAAACTTTTGGTACGGTCTAACCAGGTCAGAAGTAGGAGGCCAGGTTGGTTCTTATTATGCCTTTAGAGCGGATGGTCTTTTCCAAACCCAAGCAGACGTAGATGCAGTCAATACAAGTGCACAAGCTTCAGGATTTGACTATTATCAATCAGAAGACACTTCTCCAGGAGATCGTAAATTTAGGGATCTAAATGGCGACGGGCGTGTTGATGGTGATGATAGAGAAATCATAGGAAGCCCAATTCCTGATTTCTTTGGAGGTTTGAATATGAATTTTAGTTTTAAGGATTGGGATTTCGGAATTGATATCTATGGATCTTATGGAAGTGAAATAATGAACTTTACCCGTTTAGAACTTGAAACTGCAGGTGGTTATGCTCTAGGCGATGCATTTACAAATGTAGGAAGGGATTATTATAATAACAGATGGACGGCTGCTGGAACTAGCAATACCTATGCGAGAGCAATTGGTTCGGACACTGATATTCAAAATGGCAGGGCTTCTGATTATTATATGGAAGACGGGTCTTTTTTAAGATTAAGAAATGTTCGTATTGGTTATAATTTCACTACGAGATTAACCGAGTCTTTAGGAATGAGCGGTGCCAAGATTTATCTGAGCGGTCAAAATTTAGCCACTATAACTGGTTATTCTGGTTACGATCCGGAAGTAGGTCAAAACGCTGATATAAATGGAGTTAATAATGCCCAAACCAGAGGTATAGATGCCGGTCAATACCCAATTTCTTCATCTTTTACTCTGGGGGTTAATTTACAATTTTAAAATAAAACTATGAAAACAAGCAAACAATTAGGATTTTTAGTAGTTATCGGCCTCATTGGACTGGTGATTTATAGCTGTTCTGACTCCGCATTACAGGATTCCAAAACCGATGGTGTAAGTGATTCTACCGTCTATACGTCAGAATCTACAGCTATTGCAACTATTACAGGTATTTATGATGCATTTCAAAGCCCTTATGGCGGACCAGATGGTATTCCTGCGGAATACAATACCAAGGCGATGCAAACCTTGGATAGGCTTACCCAAGATTGGAAGGGAAACGGAACGGACGAAGAGTTCAGGGATTTTGAACTAACACCGGATAGTGAAATCCCCGGTAAATTATGGCCTGTACATTATTATGGAATCGGAAGGGCCAACGTGGCACTTTTAAATTTGCAACCTGCTATCGATGCGGGCAATATTGATGCTGAATTAGGTAGTAGGTTAATTGGTGAGGCATTGGTACTTAGAAGTATTTTTTACTATTATTTGGCAGGTACAATGGGTGGGGTTCCACTAATTTTGGAACCTACAACAGGAAGCTCCGACTTTTTTGCACCTAGAAATACGGAAGAAGAAGTTTGGAACCAATTGGCTCTCGATTTGCAAGATGCCTCCGAGCGGCTGCCATGGAGTTATGATACTGAAAAAGGAAGAGTAACCAAAGGTACCGCTTTGGCCATGTTGGGAAGTGTTTATATGTGGTTAGGTCGTTATGATGATGCAGTAGGGGCTTTTGAGCAAATGGAAGGTCATTATTTTTTAGAAGAAAACTTCTTAGATGTGCATGCCCTTGCCAATAAAAATGGGAAGGAATCCTTGTTTGAAATTCAGTTCAATGACAATGGAGATTTAGGTTGGAACAGAAACGAGGAAAAGACATATCTTCAGGCCTTTAATATGCCTTCAGAAATAAACGGAGGCAGCTATGGTGGTATCCCAACTGAGGCTTTGTATAATTCTTTTGAATCGGGTGATTTAAGAAGGGATTATACGATTATAGCTCCAGGCAGTGAACATCCGGATTCATTAATCAATATTTCCGATTATCCAAATATTATTGCAAATTTTGGAGGAATAAATACAGCAGGTACAAAAGAAGAACCTTGGCTAGGTACTGATGGTTCTGTTGGAAGAACAGGTTACTATGCAGTAAAAACTTGGAGAAATCCACTTATTAGTGGCTGGAACGGACCAAATATCTTTGGTGGACAAAATCATATTTGGTTGAGATACGGCGAAGTTTTGATAAGTCTTGCCGAAGCTCAATTTAAAAGTGGGGTTGGAGATCCAATGGCCACTATAATGAGAGTAAGAAACCGTGCTTGGGGAGGATCAGCTCCCATGCCAACAGGGGACATGAAGGACATTATCTTCCAAGAATATCGTCATGAACTGGGTGGTGAATTTTCCCTTTGGCCATGTTTAAGAAGAACGGGGGAAGTAGAATCTTATATGCTCAATGAGTTCGGTATTACCATACCCGCGGGACGTGATTTACTGCCTATACCTAGAATTCAGATAGATGTCAATCCTAATCTTGAACAAAATCCAGGTTATTAAAATTCCCTTGGATTAAAAATGAAATTAGAAAAGGACTTTGATTAATATCAGGGTCCTTTTCAATTTCAGAATCCATTTAATAAAGGTTATGTATGAAAATTAAGTTAATTGTTGTTGTACTGGTTTTAACTATTGTATCATGCCAAAAGCAAGAACAAGCGAAAAAACAATTTAGTCTGTTACAATCTGATATTACAGGCATTTCATTTTCAAATGATATTCAAGAAACCGATAGCTTAAATTATTTTACCTATCCATATATGTATATGGGTGGAGGTGTTGCGGCCGGTGATATTAATAATGATGGTCTAGTTGATCTTTTTTTTACCGCTAATATGAAGTCCAATAAATTGTACTTGAATAAGGGGGATTTTAAATTTGAGGATATAACGGACAAAGCGAATATTACCGGAGATGATAGGTGGTACACCGGCGCTACAATGGTAGATATCAACAGTGACGGTTTTTTAGATATTTATGTTAGTGTTTCAGGAAAAGAAGGTAATAAGAAAAATTTACTGTATGTTAACAATGGAGATCTTACTTTTACTGAAAGTGGTAAAGTTTACGGAATAGATTATGAAGGCCATACCACCCAAGCTACTTTTTTTGATTATGACAAAGATGGTCATCTTGACCTTTATCTGGCCAATTATCCTCCCACGAAATTCAATAGCCCTGTAGATTTATACTGGTATCGAATGAACAATCCAAAGCTTGAAGCATCCGATATTTTATATCACAACAATGGGGATGGTACTTTTAGCGATGTAACGGTGGACGCAGGAATTTTAAATTTCGGACTTTCATTGAGTGCTACGGTTGGGGATTTTAATAATGATGGTTGGCAGGATATCTACATTTCAAATGATTTTGACTCTCCTGACTTTTTTTATTTGAACCATCAAGATGGTACATTTAGAGAGGTTTCTCGGACGGTCCTTAACCATACTTCCCAGTACGGTATGGGAGTAGATGTAGCTGATTATAACAATGACAACTTACTGGATTTTGGGCAAATGGACATGACTCCGGAGGACAACAAAAGGTCAAAGGCCAACATGGGAAGTATGAACCCTGCAATATTTACAAAAATGGTAGATTATGGGTTATTCTATCAATATATGCAGAATAGTCTTCAGTTAAACAGAGGCCTTGATTCCGAGGGGAATCTTAAATTTAGTGAAGTTTCAAGAATTTCAGGAATTGCCACAACAGACTGGAGTTGGGCCATTCTTTTTTCAGATCTGGACAATGACGGTTGGAAGGATGTTTTTATTTCCAATGGCAGCCGCCGGGATATCAATAATAAGGATTACTTCAAAAAGTTAAGTGTTAAACTCAGATTTGATCGAAAATTGTCTTCTGAAGAAATAAAACATATCCCCTCTCAGAAAATCAGCAACTATGTTTATGCCAATAATAAGGATTACACCTTCACGAATGTAACCGAAGCGTGGGGAATGGACCATAAAACCTTTTCAAATGGTGCCATTTACGCTGATTTGGACAATGATGGTAATCTAGATATTGTGGTCAATAATATTGATGAAATGGCATCGATTTATAAGAACAATAACTTGTCCGGCAACAACTATTTAAAAATTAAATTGAAAGGACCACCAAACAATACCAACGGTATAGGTTCACGCGCATATATAACTACTAAAGACAACCAGCAAATGCAGGAATTGACGCTTTCCCGGGGCTTTCAATCGTCCGTTGCGCCAGAATTCCAATTTGGTTTAGCTAAGGATGAAAATGTTGCATCTTTGGAAATTGTATGGCCTGATGGTAAAATAATAAAGAAAAAAAACATTGCAGCAAACCAGACAATTTTATTCAACTACGATGATGCGTCAACCCCAATAGAGAAAAATATTCGAGAAAATCGCTATTTCAAAACAGTACATTCAGATAGCCTTACCGTTGATTTCGTTCACACCGAAAACCAGTATGATGACTTCGAAAAAGAAGTCCTTTTGCCTCATAAAACCTCAATGCTGGGCCCAGGAATAGCCGTGGCAGATGTGAATAATGATGGTTTGGAAGATTTTTATATTGGAGGTGCCTCCAAACAGCAAGGAAGCTTATATGTGCAGACAAAAAAGGGAACTTTTAACAAGACCAATGATGCAATATGGGAGGTTGACAAAAATTCAGAAGATATGAGCGCCATTTTCTTTGATTCAAATGGCGACGGATATACCGACCTTTACGTTGTTAGTGGAGGAAATGAATTTAGTGCGAATGCGCCAGAACTCCAGGATAGGTTGTACCTGAACAATGGATCTGGAAAATTTACTAAGGCCTTACATGCTCTACCACCAATGGCTAGTAGTGGTTCTAGAGTTGTCCCTGGCGATTTTGACAACGATGGTGACATAGATCTATTTGTGGGAGGTAGAATGGTCCCTGGTCAATACCCTTGGCCTGCCAAAAGTTATTTGCTTGAAAACGAAAAGGGTTCTTTTAAGGATGTTACTAAGAAACTTGCTCCTGATTTTGAGCAAATAGGCATGGTAACTGCCGCCGCTTGGACCGACTTTGATAACAATGGATCTACTGATTTAATATTAGTAGGTGAATGGATGCCCATTCTATTTTTCTCAAATACTCCACAAGGGTTTAAGAATGTAACTGGAAACACCGGAATGAATAACACCGAGGGATGGTGGTTTAGCCTTGTATCAGATGATTTTGACGGGGATGGTGACATTGATCTTGTTGCGGGCAACCTTGGGTTGAACTATAAGTATCAAGCTACAGAGGAAGACCCCTTTGAAGTATATGCCGATGATTTTGATGGGAACGCTAAAAAGGATATTGTACTGAGCTATTATAATTTCGGAACACTATTCCCGTTACGCGGCAGATCATGTTCCTCGCAGCAAATCCCTTCAATAAGTCAAAAATTCGAGGATTACAATTCTTTCGCTTCTGCCAATTTAGTTGACGTTTATGGCAAGGAGAAGTTAGATTCGGCGGAGATTCACTATAAGGCAAAAACATTTGCAACAAGCTATATTGAAAACTTGGGTAACGGCAAGTTTAAGAAACACGAACTTCCGAACGAAGCCCAATTTTCATCGGTAAACAAAATTATAGCCAAGGATTTTAATGGAGATGGAAACAAAGACTTATTGCTTGGGGGAAATCTTTTTTCGTCAGAGGTTGAAACACCAAGAAACGATGCCTCTATAGGATCCTATTTAGAAGGTGATGGAAAGGGTAATTTTTACCCAGTACCAAGTGAACGGAGCGGGTTGTTTTTGACGGGCGACCTAAAGGATTTAGAGAGGATCAGAATTGGAAACTCAGAATATTTAATTGCCGCTCACAATAACAATCAGCTGCAGTTTATTAAAGTAGGGGAATTCTAATTTCGAAAAACGTTTTTCATATCATACGATGGTCTAATTAACTATAAAAGAATGAATAATTTCAAACCGCTTATTAATTGTTTGAAAGTTTGATTAAAAAGTATCACTAACAAGATACCTACCCTTATATATTTGCATGCAAAATGAAAAGAATATGTTCCAAACCTATCATTAAAATGGTAAAAGTCAACCTGAATTTTTTAATCTCTAAATAGTAATGAAGATTTCAAGACAATTTATTTTTTTTCTAGGATTGGTTATGACAATGGCTATACAATCCTGCAAATCATATAAAAATTTGACAAATGGAATTGTGGTTGTAGATGAAGAAGCTTCTATAGAAACCCTATATCTGCTTCACCGTATACAAAAAATCAAAGATCATGGTTATGCCTTTGGCCACCAGGATGCTACAGCCTATGGAATGGGCTGGAAAAATAACGGGAATCAGTATAAAAGTGATGTCAATGAAGTATCTGGTGATTTTCCTGCTGTATATGGTTTCGAAATTGGCCATATTGAGTTGGGAAATACTATAAATTTGGATACTGTGAACTTTTCATTAATGAAAGGCCTTATTCGTAAAGCCCATGAAAAAAAAGGAATAATCACCCTAAGCTGGCATCCTGATAATCCAGTATCACAAAAAAGTGCATGGGATACTACAAAAGCGGTCAAATTTGTCCTTAAAGGTGGGGGTTTGCACACTAAATATAGGGGTTGGCTTTTTAGGGTTGCCGATTTTCTAAATAATTTAAAAGACAAAAGAGGAAATAATATCCCAGTTATTTTTAGGCCCTACCATGAAATGAACGGCTCTTGGTTTTGGTGGGGTGAAGGCAATTGTTCAACTGATGAGTACAAGCAGTTATGGATAGAAACTGTGGACATCTTGCGAAATGAATTTAATGTTCACAATGTATTGTATGCATACTCTGCCAATACTTTTCAGACCGAAAAAGAGTATATGAAATACTATCCCGGTGATGACTATGTAGATATTCTGGGCGTGGATATCTATCAACACGGCTCCACTGAGAATTTTGTAGATGCCTTAAATAGGGACCTAAAAATTTTAGAGAAAATTTCTACAGAAAAGAACAAACCCTTTGCCCTTTCCGAGGCTGGATTGAACAAGATACCTATTGACGATTGGTGGACACAGATTTTGGATAAGAACATTTCAAAATATGGAATTTCTTGGGCCTTGTTTTGGCGCAATGCTTGGCCAAACCATTATTTTGTTCCTTTTTTAGGAGCGACAAGTAGTTCGGATTTTGCAAACTTCAAAAGGCTCCCCCATGTACTATTTTTAAAAGACGTTCAAAAAATAAAATAGATGTTCATTTCTGATTTTCTTCCATAAAGTCCCAATTATGACAAATAATACACTTAACCCTCACATCCCAATAAAGTTCAATAAACTCTTTAAAAACTATTATCAACTGATCAACAGGAAAAACGTAATAGAAGCCAAGACGAATGGTATTTACAAAAGGTTCAAGTATCCTGTTGTTACCTCAGAACATGTTCCAATACCATGGCGATACGATTTAAGTCCTACGACCAATCCCCACGGTTTGGAACGGATTGGAGTCAATGCTGCCTTTAATGCAGGAGCCATTAAGTGGGATGGAAAATATGTTCTTGCCGTTAGGGTCGAAGGAGCGGACAGAAAATCCTTTTTTGCCTTTGCAGAAAGTTCCAATGGGATAGAATCTTTCACTTTTTGGGATAAACCACTTATTCTTCCGCAAAATGAGGAGCCTGACGTTAATGTTTACGATATGCGCCTAGTAAAGCATGAAGACGGTTATATATATGGTGTTTTTTGTACCGAAAGAAAAGATCCCAACGCACCCTTAGGTGACACCTCAGCTGCAGTAGCTAATGCAGGTATTATAAGGTCTAAAGATTTAAAAAGCTGGGAACGATTGCCCGACCTTATTTCCTCGGCAAAACAACAACGAAATGTTACACTACATCCAGAATTTGTTAACGGAAAATATGTTGTGTATACCAGACCACAAGATGGCTTTATCCTCACGGGATCGGGAGGAGGCATTGGTCTTGGTTTTGTTGATGACATGGCAGAACCTATAGTCAAAGATGAGGTTATCATCAATAACAAAAAATATCATACTGTATATGAATTAAAAAATGGTCAAGGCCCCTCACCCATTAAGACCAGTGAAGGCTGGCTTCATTTGGCCCATGGTGTGCGTAATACGGCTGCTGGATTGCGTTATGTCCTTTATATGTTTATGACCGATTTAATGGATATTACCAAGGTAATTCATCAACCGGGTGGCTATCTTATGGCGCCCAATGATCAAGAAATCATCGGGGATGTTAGTAACGTACTTTTCTGCAACGGATGGGTTGTCGATGAAAACCAAAAAGTCTTCATTTACTACGCTTCAGCAGATACCCGTATGCATGTAGCAATTTCAACAATCGATATTTTAGTTGACTACTGTAAAAATACCCCAGAGGATAATTTGCATTCCCATAAATCGGTGGAAGCCATTTTAGATTTAATCCAAGGAAACCAAGGCTTGTACTGATTTCTTGATAGATTACAATTGGTTTGAAAGTTATAAAGATATAATACTAGGGCCTATGTTAAGCCTTTATTTGGTAATCCAGTGTTCAATTGATGGTTTCACTTGCTCATCAGGGATATAAAACTTGCCCCTTTCAGCTCCACCAACGCTATGCCGTTTTGTACGGGTACGGACTTATTGTTTTCAAAAGATTTTTCCTTATTAGTGAGGTATACCTTTAATTGTTTTATCCCCTTTGGAATTCCCGTTATGGTAGCATTACGGGTAGCTCCCTTATTCACCAAATGTATGGCAATACTATTTTTCCTAGAATTCAAAAAACTGGCAGATGTCACCAAATCATCACTACTTGTAATTGGAATTGTATACAACCCTCTGCGTGTACTACCCAATTGTTTTAGATTGAAGAACCGCTGCGTAGGATATAGTTCGTCTTCATTATTCCCAAAAATCCCACCTCCACTCATTGGGGAATAATCAGCTGTCAATTGCCATTGTAAAATGGTTAAAGGTTGTGCCATGTTCAATATTTTTAAATAAACATCAATTTCATCCAATGCATATGTTGGTTCTTCAAAAATTTGCGGATAGCGCCATGCTCCAGCATCAATACTGCCCTCACCTATAAATAAGGGTTGTCCCACCCTTTTTGATATATCTGACCATTTTACAAGATTATCATCCGTCCATCCACGCCATGAGTGAAAGGAAACGCCACCAATATAGGGTCTAGTTTCTGGGTCTAAGGATGCCACTGTAGTAAATTTCCACCCATTGGCATCGGCGGTATCGCCCAGTAGAAATTTAGTGTTGATACCTTGAGATCTAAAATATGCTCCAAGCTCCTTTATCAATATGTTATGTTCTTCTGCCGTCTGGCGCACGTCTATACCTAAATCTGATTCATTGAAGGAAAACATAATTGTTTCTACTCCATATTCCTCCTTCAAATATTTTATATAATCTGTTATAGATTTATAAATAGCATTTTTTTTGCTTTGGTCCAAGGCATTACCACGGGTACCATCAGGATTAAGTCCTCTTGATCTTTCACCTATAATGGCCCATTCTGGTGGAAACCATGCGGCCAATATTACAGGGATTCCCATTTTGTCCAGGCGCTGTGCCATTTGCATAGACGATTTCACTTTAGGATGTAAATTTCCTTTTTTAGCCTCTTCTATGGGGTCCTTTGATAGTTCAGAATGCCATAATTGCCAAGGCATTTCAACCCTGGACCAGGAAACCCTCAAGTTTTTAAGACTATAATCAATTACCTGTGGGTCCGTTATTGGGTTTTGCAATCTAAAATTACCTCCTATTCCATCAAACTTTTCTCCTTGCTGGTCAGGGAATAAGGTCAGTTTTATAGGTGATCTATCTATTACTCCCGATGCATTAATAGTGAATCTATTTTTGTAAATGGTATCAGCAAGAATTTCACCACCGGCCAACCTGAAATTGAGTTCTATTTTAGGGTTGATGGAATCTTGTGCGCGAATACTTACATCGATTGGCTTTTCAAAAGTAATGTTCAGCTCCCGGGTTGCAGAGGTCACTTTAACAGCGGTGGAAGGGGACTTATAATCGGCACCATCAAATGTATTGTTGATGTCCCTTAAGGCAATTGTTGATGGGTTGCTGATATTGAACTTGGTATCCAAACCAAACTCCTCTGGAAGTTCAATCCTAAAATAGGCCCCGTTAATCAAAGTGTTGTTAGTTGATGAGAAATCAATATCAACTACTGTTGATCCCTTACTGTTGGCATATAGAGTTTTATTCCAATAAATACTATCCATTACATAGGAAAACACCTTTTTATCGTCAACTCGTCTGAAATTAATTTGTTGGCCTTCCTTTCTGGTAATTCTTTCTTCCATTTCGTCGTTTACAAGTACCAAACTGGATTTAAATTCCATTAATTGGTTATCAATACGTATACCTGTAATATTGCCCCAAGTTGTAAACTCAGTTTGGGAAAGACCACAAAACGGGATCAATAGACAGAAGAATAAAATATAGCGGTAATGTTTAGCGTTGGTTCTGCAATTGTATTTCATCTTTTGTAATGGTTTTTTTATATTCATAAATCTCTTTGACCCTCTCCTGTGAATTGGCTGTTTCAATCCAGTTGGACCAAACCATGAACCAAGACCATTTTGGTTGTGCTTCCAAAATTTGGGGCTTAGGTAATTGACCAACTTCCCCTAATGCAATAGGTTTTCCATGGGCCAAGTTCAGCAATTGAATGTAATCCTTCTGTTCATAGTCTCCATGGTATACGTCAGTGGCCAATATATCCACGTATTTCTTTCCTGGGAAATAGTCTCTGTAGACATAAGCTTCATCTCCAGGAATATCTCTTGGGCCATTCGCATTCCATACCCAGATTAAATTGTTCAGCTGGTGATGGTTTACCAATCTATTGTATAATTGCTTCCAAAGTTTAACGAAACCATCTTTTCCTATTTTATTGCCCCACCAAAACCAAACCCCGTTCATTTCATGGTAAGGCCTCCATAATACAGGAATTTTTTCATCTTGTAGTTTTTTGAGATAAGCGGCTACTTGATCTACTTGGGCTGCCCATCTTTGGTGCAATACCGACCCCGGGGTCAAAAGATCGTTCCAATCTTGATCACTGATCTTTCCCTGTACACTTTCTCGCCAATCAAAGGGAGGGTCGTGTTTTGGCTGTCCCACATGCCACATAAGTGTAATTATACTTCCTTCCCGATGTTTTTTGATCGCCTCCTCCACAATTCTATCTCCTGGATCCTCCCCTCCATTCCAATAAAAATCGGTTCCCCACACTGCGGGTGCCATACCGGATATTTTTTTGGCCTTCTCATAAAACGAACTTGGGTTTTCATTATAACTATGTTGGCCGGACAGGATATTACCATTTAGGGAATAGATATAGTCCAATAGCATTTTGACTTCTTCCGTAGAGTTACCATTTACCGGTTGGTGCTGCGCTTGTATTGAAAGAAACGCCAAAAAAACTATTGGGAAATAGATTATTCTTTTCATTTAATCATTTAATTTGTTGAGCAGTTCATTAGTTGCTAAGACGAGGAGTAAATAATCCGTTGTTCCCCCACCCAAAACGTATTCGGTTTGTTGCCAAAGGAATGGCCATTCCAAGAGTTCTGGAAAATCTGGGCGAATCAATGCTGTTCCAGAGCCTACACCCCCAGGTATAAAAGAAAAGTCTCCCCTGTTTACTCCATATGCCTGCGTCAGGGATCTAGACCCTACACCTGAGACAAACGAAGATGTGTTGACCCCGGGGTGTACGCCCAAAATAAAATTCAAGGCGTTGAGCATATAGGTTTCAGGAAATATATCAGGGAAACTGCTGTGTAGGTAATATTGTTTCACCCCAAAATTTTGAATTCCCCAACCAGCACCCCATATATTGGGTTCATAAGGTATGCCGTAGGGTGTTTTCTTGCCTAAATCCTCCACTTCCTTAAAATATTCACGTACTGAGGCTGTGATTTTTTGTTTGAAGTCATGGTTACCAATAAGTGGAAGCACAGGACCAACGATCCATCCTGTCCGCGCAATGTTATTGACAATGGAATCTTCGTGCTGCAACAAGTAATCAGCGTATTTCTTATTTTTGGTGGTCTGCAATAATTCAACGGCCAAGCCTACCTTCAGTAAAGGATTCTCAACTTGGGTCATGGTCCAAATTTCTAGAGCTATGGACAAACAATCATCGGCCAGGGCGGCGTTATATGTTTTAAGAATTCTAGCAGAACTAGCTAGTGCTGTTGCCGTATTTATTTCCCTGGATGGGTTTTTTTCCGTAAATACCCAGCGATCATCCGGCGCCCCGGCTTGGCCTAATGGAATATTGGCCTCGTTTACTGTATTCGAAAATATTTTATTGTCGCTATGGTTCACGGGATCTCCTAGCAATACATATTGACCCAAGGTAGGTACAATAATTCCCCTATAAAACCTTCCCATGTTCCTGTACCCTCCAACAATGGACAACACCCCGTGCTCTATTTGTTGTAGAACATCTGGTTTGCCATCTGGTGTTAATAAATCTACCGTTCGCAGGGTTTGGTCTATAGCAGTATTGTCATGGTCTACACCAAAAAGTTCATAAATCTGTGAAAGTCCATGAACAGTAGATGCTTGTGATTCAATACGTATGTCATAATCCCCGGCATCGTGCCAACCGCCTATATTAATTCCAGGAACATGTTCTCCAGATTGATATTTGGTCATGGTTTCATGTCCTTGAAGATACCCATCAAAATGATTGGTGTCTATGGGAGCCATTCTTGCATCGTCCATATGACATCGCCCATGCCAAACCTTGTATCTGTCGTTTACCCGCATGTGGCACATCTGCACCGGTAAGAAATATTCCAATGTTGGCTGCCAGACATTCCGTTGATAGATTATACTGCTTATTTGAAAAGGGCGGGTCGTATAATCCCCATAATCAATTTGGTACATTCCGGGTTCCTTGACTTCTGAAAAGTCCAATTGATAATAACGGTATCGCAAAAAATCCCCCCAAAGTTTTGGTGTTGCCGACAAAACTTGGTTAAGATCCCCATTTTCCTCGATTCGAAATAAATGGGCCTTTTCAATAGAATTGTCATTTTTGTCCGTTTCAATTACTCCAACCTTTTCTTGGGATGGGTGGTATCCTACCTGTGATACTTGAACCACTGGTTTATAAGTAAAATTTTGTATGACATTTGGAGTAACCAGCCATTGTATAGCATTTTTCGTCGCCCCGGATGCAATCAATGAGCGTACAATAAACCATCCATTGATATGCTTGGCCCGACCATCCAAAAGTTGGAGTGAAGTCCCATTCAAATTTTCAATAGTCAAGGTTTGCGACGCTGCTTCAGGGGCAATTACCAATTTATTGCCTTGAGCCATCGGTTCGAGTTCATAAATGTCATGGATGTTCTTTAATCCCGGCCCGTTGGCTTGTTGATTGAACAAACCAAAGGATTTATCCATGTAATAGGATTTGCCAAATAGGATTCCAGGGAAAAACTCCAGGTTCATTCCTAACCTCCCTATCCATTCTTCCGGTATTGGCTCCTCAAGGTCAACAATGACCTTAAAAGATTTACCTGCTGGAATCACCTTTAAGGTATAGGAAATATTAAGGTTCGGGTAATCGATCGGGTTAAATCCCTTTTTGTCCTTTGATTCATCGGGGTAGGACATCCTAACGCTTATTTCCTGACGCTCACGATCCACTTGCCGTTCCCCCACTTTTGGCACGGGTTGCCATTGCCCTGGTGCAGCTTCAAGTCGAAGGTCTCCATTCGTGGCTACCCTAATCCCGTTTTGAATAATTCCTACCCCTCCTTGGTGGCTCTCTGGATAAAAATCATGCGCAAGCATAACATTGGCACCACGACGTTCCAAATACTCAAGATCATTTATGATAAAACCTTCATTTTGTTGTTGCGGTATGCTTTGTCCGCACAGATTGACCACACAAAATAATAGTAGAAAAAACGGAGTTATCCTCATAGGTATACAATAAGAATATAAAATTATAGGATACTTCATTCATTTATTAATACTATTTTATCAATATGATGTATGATATTTTTAATTATTCTCAAAATGACGGGAATATTATATCTTTATTGTCAACAAATAAGTGTTATGAAAAATATTTCTCCACTAATCTTTATTTTAAGTTTTTTGCTGACTGGATGTTCGTCAAAAGAAAAGAGCACTAATGTTAATGATGATTTAATCCTGGCATTTCAAACTTCAGCGAATGACCATTTACTGGATAAATGGTATCCTTTGGTGCTGGATTTAACGCATGGCGGCTATTTTAGTGACATTACCTTTGATTTTAAGGTGGGCGACCTGCATGACAAAATGATTGTTACCCAGGCTAGGCATATCTGGACCACTGCTACTGCGGCAAACGAAAATCCGGAGAGAAAAAATGAATACCTCTCTTATGCCGAACACGGTTTCAAGTTTTTACGTGACCATATGTGGGACAAAAGTAACGGAGGGTTCCATAATCTGGTTACCAAAAAAGGAACCCATATAATACGTCCCGGTGAGGCCAAAACAGCCTACGGAAATTCTTTTGCTATTTATGGATTGGCGACTTATTATAGTGCTTCAAAAAATGAAGAAGCTTTGAATCTGGCTAAAAAAACTTTTTATTGGCTGGAAGAGCATAGCCATGACAGTATATATAAAGGATATTACCAATCCTTGGACCTAGATGGCACCCCAGTTATAAGAACTGATGATTTTCCTTCGGGATCTGATATAGGTTACAAAGACCAAAACAGTTCTATACACTTACTCGAGGCCTTAACAGCACTATATAAGGTCTGGCCCAATGAAACCCTTGCAGATCGGGTTGAGGAACTCTTGCTGCTGATTCGGGACACTATAATTACTGAAAAGGGTTATATGAACTTATTTTTCAAGAAGGATTGGACCCCAATTACCTTTAAGGAAGCGACTAAAGACACCATTAAATTGCATTATAATCTAGATCATGTATCCTTCGGTCATGACGTAGAGACCGCCTATCTTATGTTGGAAGCTTCCCATTCTCTTGGTGGCCTTCAACTACAAGAAACGCTAAGAAAGGGTAAGAAAATCGTGGATCACTCTATTAAGAATGGATGGGATACCAAACTTGGCGGATTCTATGACGGTGGATACTACTTCGAGGATAGCGATACGTTGGCCATTGTCAACTACGATAAAAATTGGTGGTCTCAAGCTGAAGGTCTAAATAGTCTTTTACTAATGGCATCCTATTTTCCTAAAGATTCAATAGAGTACCGTAATTATTTTGATAAGCTCTGGCAATATACACAGGATAATATAATGGATACCGAAAATGGGGGTTGGTATGAATGGGGGCAGGATGGTAGACCAGGAACCAAAAGAGATCGCAAGGGTCATATTTGGAAAGGGGCTTACCACAATTATAGGGCATTGATCAATTGTAAAAAAATGCTGGAAAAGGAAATAACAAAGAATAACTCTAAGTAAAACAAGTATAGTCTAAATGGAAAATCAACACATATTAAAAAATGTTCATAGGGAAATTACCCCTCTTTCACCCGAAGACAGTTTTTTAGTCTTTGATAGGTTGAAGCAGGATTTTGATTTTCCAATTCATTTTCATCCCGAGTACGAACTTAACTTTATCATGAATGGAAAAGGTGTTCGGAGAGTAGTGGGAGACAACCTAGAGGAAATTGGCGACATTGAGCTGGTCCTCCTAGGCCCAAATCTAGTGCATGGTTGGGAAATGTATCATTGTGAGAGAAAGGAAATTCATGAAATAACCATACAGTTTCACGACGACCTATTTGATTCTAAATTGCTTTCAAGGGCTATTTTCAAGCCAATTAAAGATATGTTTAATAGAGCCAATCACGGTATTTTATTTTCCAAAAAGGTATCCGAGGAACTTATTCCTAGAATACTGCAATTGTCTAAGACCGCCAATATTGATTATTTCCTTGAACTGATTTCTATTTTGCACGATTTAGCCAATTCTAGGAACCAAAGGTTATTGTCTACTAATGTTTCCCAGTTTAACGATTTTGAAAATAGCAAAACAATTAAGAAGGTATACGAGTACATCCAAGAGAATTTTGACCGAAAAATGTCATTGATAGAAATATGTTCCTTGGTGAACATGAGCGTGGTTTCCTTTAACAGATTTATCAAAAAAAGGACGGGGAAAACCTTTATTGAATATGTCAATGATACCCGGATCAGTTACGCATCACGATGGTTAATAGAAACCGATCTTAGTATCGGCGAGATTGCATATAAATGTGGGTTTAACAATATGGCGAATTTCAATAGAGTATTTAAAAAAGTTAAAGGTTCTACTCCAAGCTCTTATCGGACAGAATTTAACGGCATAAGAAGGGTTTTATGAGTTCATTTCCCCAATATCATTATACTAAAAAGGGATTATTGCTGATATTGTTTGCCGTAAGTCTAATATGTTGTAAAACTAAGGCCAAACCTAGTTTACAATATAATTCTCCTGCCAGTGTTTTTGAGTATTATGGTAGGATTTTAAAAAATGATTCACTTACTACCTTGATAAGTTCAGCTTCAGGAGTGGAGTTCAATGCATCTGGAGATTCCCTTGTACTTATGGTAAAATCCGATAATGGATCGCACAACTATTTTGCGCTTTCTATTGACGGCCAATATCATGACAGGTACCAGATTAATAGTGATTCTATTAATAACATAACAATTGCCTTGCCTGATTCAAAGACTGAATGGCATGAAATTGGACTTTATAAGGCCACAGAGGCAGCCAATGGAACTATTTCTTTTTATGGTGCTAAAGCAAAAGAAATAAGTCCAACAAAAAGAAAAAGAAAGACCAATATAGAATTTATCGGGAATTCAATTACCTGTGGTATGGGTGCGGACTTATCAATTATTCCTTGTGGGGAAGGAGAATGGTTTGATCAACATAATGCCTATTTAGCATATGGTCCAAGAGTGGCTCGTTCCCTTAACGCCAATTATGAGCTGAATTCCGTTTCTGGAATTGGAATGTATAGAAATTGGAACGACGAAAATCTTACCGAACCTATAATGCCAGATGTATATGACAATCTTTTTTTAAACGCAGATTCCTTATATCCATACACCTATAATTATGTTCCCAATATTATTTGTATTTGCTTAGGAACCAATGATATGTCTGATGGGGACGGAATTAAATCCAGATTGCCCTTTAGCAAGGAAGAATTTGTAACTAATTACAAAAAATTTATAGGACATCTTTTTAAGAGGAATACAAAGGCAAAAATTGTACTGCTCACATCGCCGATATTTTCAGGAGAGAAAAGGAATATACTTTTGGAGAGCCTACAAGAAGTGAAGGAACAATTTGTTGGTTCCCAACAAATTTCAATTTTCGAATTTGAGGAAATACAGCCTAATGGATGTACCTCACATCCAAATATTGCTGAGCACAAAATAATGGCAGAACAATTGGAACCCTTTCTGAAAAAACTAATAGACTAGATTACAGTAGTCATATTGCCTTTGTATCCAATAGTGGCTAAGATTAAAATATGGCACATTGTTAAAACTGAAAATAATCTGCGGTTTAAGAGCTTGGTGATAATATGTACATTTCCGGAAGTTCGTTGGCTAGAATCACCTCTGGTTTTGATATAAATTCCATAAAATCATCGGCACTGGGCAGACCGGGCACAGGTGTGCAATTGGTATCCTGATAGTTGTACCAAAACATGGTAAAGCCAATTTTAACTTCGTTAAGGGTTAAGGCTTCAAAAAGGCTATTGGTGTAAAAACCTGGAATAGGATCGTTTTCACCCAAAGTAGCATAATTTCCAGTCTCGGTAAGCGAAGCTATTTTGACCTTTACCTTGGCCAATTTGAACACAATCTTAAGTTTTTGGTTGGCCCTTTCAATCCCGTTCGACTGTTGTTATTGAAATCGCCATAATTGTCCATCCCCATAATATCTACAAAGGCATCCCCGGGATATCGTTCCAAATACTCACTTTCTGAAATAAAATTGTTATCCGATGAAAATGCAAAAAGTATGTTGCTCACAGATAAGGTGTCTTTAAGGAATGATACTGTGAACTGCCACAGTTGCACATATTCTTCTATGGTACAAAAGGATTTTCCCCACCAAAACCAGTCTCCATCAAATTCATGAAAGGGCCTGAAGATAATAGGAGCAAAAGCACCATTAGTTCCTACTAAACTTTTGGTGAACGAAGCTATTTTTTCAAGCTTTCATTTATAGTACTCATGGTTCTCTCCACCTGGCAAGATGCTTTTTAAGGCATTTTCCTTCTGAAATTGAGTTATTCCACTTGTATAGAAATCTAAACCTTCGAAAGGCTTTCGCATGTGCCAACAAAATACATTTACTAGACCCATGTCAAAAGCTCGGAGTACATCTTCCCTAATTTGACTTTCTTGTTGAAAAAACCAATTGGAAAGAGATTCATTGTTCAAATCATCCGTAATGAACATAAAATCCGATCCCATTAGACCCGGATCGCTTCCCTTCATCTATTTTATGTCCGAATCCCCTATATTATCTTGATAAAAACTGCTAAAAGCATCTTGTTGCCCTATGATAAAACCACTTTGTGAAAGTAACTTTAGGTTGTAAAAGAGGGCTATGGTCTCTTCGGTGGCATTAGGGTTTACCATAAAACTTGTGGTTTCTTCCGGATCAAAGTCAAGTTTTTCAATAGGCAAGGTGTTTTTCGATTTTGCATTCCAATCTATCTCTTCTGATTCATATAAAATGGTATTAGAATCTTTGGTACAAGCATTTAGGGCAAGCAAAATTATGATAGATAACGAAAGTTTATTCATGATTGCCGCTTTATTGGTTCATTAAAATACAGGCACGGATGGTATGGTAGGGTGCTTTCCACATACTAACCTTATCTTCCTCTGGATATGGATTCCCTGCCGCATCAACCCTAAAATGCCATTCTCCATGAACCTTATCGATCAAGTGTCTTTTGGTAAACTCCCAAATGTTTTTGGATTTTTGAACATACTCCGTATTTTTTGTTAATTCATAACCATATTTTAAACCTATTAGGGCCTCCACCTGTGGCCACCAGTGCCTATCGGCATCCAAGTGCTTTGAAGTTCTGTCCATTTCATACATAATTGCTCCATCAGCATCTATTGCCTCCAATAAAAAAGTGTCGATTACCTTTATTGCCGTCAACTGGACCTGCTTCACCAAGCTTTCATCTTTTATTGCCTTGGCTGCCTCGATGACAAGCCAGGCCGTTTCAATATCATGCCCAAATGAAACGACACTGCTCAAAAGATTCCATTTTTCATCAAAGAACAGGTCATAATGGTGGGATTTATTCAGGAAATTATTTTGAAAAAGTGCTATCAATTCCCTTAAGGCATCCTTAATACATTGATGATCGTAGATATCCAATAATCGGGTATAGGCTTCCATAACATGTAAATGGGTATTCATTGTTTTGGAGGCATTCATATCTTTTTTACTCAAACGCATATCTACTATGGGGGTCCAATCTTCATTGAAAGCCTCAAAATATCCCAAATGTTGTTCATCCCTCGCATGTTTTTCTAAATTTTCAAAAATGGAAACTGCCCAGACTTTTACTTCAGGCCTTTTCGAAAATATATAGTACTCACTAAGTGCATAAATTGCAAAGGCCTGTGCATATACTTGCTTTCTTGTATTGTTAGGAATTCCTAATTGGCTTACTTCCCAAAAGACACCTTCATTAACGGTATCTTTGAAATGGGTCTTTAGGTAGTCGTAGGCTCTTGTACAAACCGTTTCGTATTTTTTGGATTCTAAATAATTGGATGCTGCAGAAAAGGACCAAAGTATACGGGTGTTTAGAATAATTCCTTTGGGTGCGTTGGGAACGATCCTGTTATAAAAATCGCGTTGTCCTACAAATCCACCGTGTTGATCATCAATACCAAATGTTAACCAATAATTTAAAATATTGTCCAGTTCAACCTGCAAATCGTTTTTAATGTTTTGGTATTCCTTGGACATGGATTCATTTAAATTTTAGGCATTGTTACTAATCTAGGGGCTCTTCAAGGGTGTCCCACCAGTATTTTTTGAGCAATAGTATGCACGCAGTCAGTACTGCTAAAAGAATCAAGACGGGAAGGTTTTGTCGGAATATCAGATACATTGGCAGAAATACTAATACGGTTTGTGCCACAGTACCAATAAATATGTTAAACATATCTCTTTTGAAATGGTTGTTTTTTTTGAAACCAGGATTATCGATACGTATTTTATCCCTGATTGGTTTCCAAATCCCCCATGGTCTGATATTGGCATAGAACGAACACAAAACCTTTTCTTCCGTAGGGGGAGCCGAGTAGGTTCCTAAAATACATCCAACAATGGAAGTGGCAAGCAAAATGGGAAAATAATAGAGGTCCAAGGTTTCGGAAAATACAGAGGGTAGAATAAGTGCGGGTACCATACCTGCCACCATACCCCAAAAGAAACCCTGACCGTTGAAACGCCACCAATGCCATTTCAGAATATTAGCGACCACATAGCTTCCAAAGAGGGCAGATACAAGCCACTGTAATACGGAATTAACATCTTCCACAAAAAAGCCAAGAACAATACTCACCACAACAACGATAATGCCTGAGCCGTAATTCATAAGGGTTACTTGTTTAGAGGTGACCTTATTCCTTTTATATTTTAGATAGATATCATTGATCAAATAAGCCTGTGCAGCATTCAGAGTGCCTGCAAATGTAGACATGAAAGCGGCCAAAAGCCCTGCCAATAAGAGACCCATTAGACCCACAGGAGCAAATTCCTTAATTGCAGAAGGTAATATCAATTCAAAATCCACATCCCCAGTAGCAGTAATTAAGTCCAATTTTTCATAATAAATCAATGCCAGAGCAGCAAATCCCGCTATCATCAAATATCGGATTGGCATAAGGATCACGGACACAAAACCACTCATCTTAGCGGCTTCTTGCGGGGATTTGGTAGAAAGAATTTTTTGCATGTCATAATTGGGTGATGGACCAGCTAAACTTACCAATATACCTTTGAACACCATCATCATAAAAAAAATGGTAAAGAGCCCATAACCATCAGATCTAATTTTCTCATTTACTTGCGGTATGATGGTAGACCAATCCATATTAAGTTCCCAGCCAAAGAAAGGTGACATCCACCCATCGGGAACTTCAAGAGGGCTTTTGCCAATGGCATTAAATCCGAGATACCCTATAACCAAGGCAGAAACTGTCATGATTCCAAATTGTAATACATCCGCCCAAACAATACCCTTCATACCACCCAGAAGCGAGTAAAATATTGCGAATAACGTAAAGATTATTCCATAAAAATGCGGTACATAGCCAAGTGGTACCGTGAATGGCACATAATTACCAAGAACTTCCCAAGGAATAAAAATCTCAACAAATTTTCCCAATCCTATGAACCCATAGGCCAAAAATCCAAGACAACTCAAAAGAGCAAATACAACTACTATGGTATGTGCCAATTTCCCTCCTTTACCAATACCAAAACGTGTTTGTATCCATTCGGCTCCAGTGGTCACGTTGGACCTTCGCAACCACTTAGATAAATACACCATTAAAAATATTTGATTGAAAATAGGCCACAGCCAAGGTATCCATGCACTTTTAATTCCATATACGAACATGAGTGTAACCAACCATATGGTGCCAGAAATATCAAACATTCCGGAGGCATTGGAAAGGCCCAACATGTACCATGGTATGGAATTCCCGCCCAATAAGTAATCCTCCTTACTTCTTTGTGCCCTTCTTCTTAGAATCAGCCCAATAAATATTGTAGCCAATAGATAAATTGCAATAATTACTACGTCTACTGTTCTAAGCATTCCCGGTCTTTTCTAAATAGTTCCGCATTTTAACGTCCTTGGTTATTAACTTAAATCCCACTCTTAAAGATATTATCTTTTTAGGTATGTTTTCATCAAAACAGTTTTGTTTGTTATTTAAACATGTATTTTAATTATAAAATGTGTCCAATGATATATTTCTTATAAAAGAGCCCATAAAAATGAGGGGGGAATTCAAAAATAATTTAATATCCCTGAACTCTGCAATACTAATTTATCATACTAGAATAATATTATGACCTCCAGGTCAAAAGTGAACTTTTTAAAATATGACCTGTTCAATGTTGACAAAACTTGAATTCAAAACTGTGGATCAATACTTTATAAAAATCCAAGGTTTTAGAATTGCAATCAAAGAAAGTATTGAAATATAGGCAAAGCCACTGTCCCATGGAGCCTAGTAATAACCATTGTGCATTCGCTATTGAAAGTCTTGGATATTAATTAAATACCCTACAACTTGAAATTGGATTATTTGGCTATACCATTAGGGACTTGTTTATACATATAAGTTGGTTGATAATTTTAAGTCATTTAAATCTTTTAGGTATAAGCAAATTCTTTTTTTTGAATAAAGGATAGATCCAAGTACTTGTTCTTAATCAAAATCACTTAGTTCCTATAGTTATAGCTCTGTAGTTTCTTTTTGAAATACCTTCCTTGTCTTGAGGGAGTGTAGTCATCATCCTTATAAAGTCTTGGGGCCCACTGCTTATCAAAGACCCATACCACGTATGAAATTCCCTTTTCATCACAATAGTTAGTAATGGCATCTCCATAGGATTCATCGCTGATCACGGGAATATGTGCTCCTGGATCCTCCGGTCCGCAAAATCCCATTTCAGTCAAAATTACAGGATAATTTTTTTTCACGAAACCCCAATCCGCTGTCCATTTTTCCTCCCATGGCTTCTCTTTTTTTTGAGGATAGGGATGGCTTACATAGGCTATGCCTTCAATTTCCAAGGGTGAAAATTTTACAGGTGTAAGGTCATAGGCCCAATTAAACCCAGCTACCAAGGGTATTCCTTTGCCTCCATTTGCCCTTATAATAGTAATCATTTCCATATTGATCTCTTTCCATTCATTCCATGAGATTGTTCCAAATCTGTTATTATAGGTTGTGGGTTCATTAAAAAGTTCATAAAATGCCACTGTGTGATTATCTCCGTAGCGCATGGCAATGGTCCTCCAGAAATTAAATGTTTCCTTTTTGTCCGTATCGTACATCTCGGCCAAATACATCCCCGTTTTAAGGTTGCCAATGCTATGCCAATCAATGATGACATATAGTCCCTCTTCGGTAGCCCATTGTATACCATCATCCAAAAGTTTTAGATATAACTGTCCTCCTCTATCCCTAACCCTTGCAGGATGTACAGGAAAACGGACCACATTTGCCCCCCATTTTTTTATTTCTTGAAAATAATTTTTGTTCCAAAGCCCATCTTGGTCCAATTTGTCCGGGTCGCTTGAGCTCATACCCCTAAAAACAATTGGGTCTCCTGCTTCAGTAACAAAATTATTGCCATCGACCGATATCCTGCTAAGCTCTTTTTGAGCGTTCACTATAACACTCGACAAAAAAAGAAAATAAATTAAGAAATAGTGTGAAATATTAATTTTCATAAGGAAACCATTTTAAAAAGAGTTAAAATATTCAATCATTAGTTCAATTTATAATACTTTTTTATCAAAATCGCATTGAAAAGTGTATTTGGTCATCCAATAAATTAATATGTCCGTCAAAAAAACTATTTTGGATAAAGATTCTTCTCGAAGGTTTTTAAATGTTATTTATGAAGGACCGCAAAATTCTAGTAAGTTTTTTTATTTCTATCACCTTGATCGGTGCAGTCGTTTTTTTAATTGAATATTTTAATTCTGTTTCTATAGGCCCTTATATTCCTATAGAACCGATAGTTTCAAATAGTAACGGACACGGTTTTGCTGGTACAACCAATTGTATTGGCTGTCATAAGGATATATACTTGTCCCACATTGAAACGGCCCACTTTAAATCGTCCAGACTTGCTGACAGTATTTCGATAAAAGGAAGTTTTAGCAAGGACAACTTTTTTTTACTTAATGATGAAATTAAGTTCTCAATGAACTCTAAAGATGATGGATTTTACCAAGAAGCACTATTAATTGCAGACAATTCTTTGATCGATTCTAAAAAAATTGACATAGTAATCGGTTCTGGCACTAAGGGACAAACCTATCTGAACTGGCAAGAAGATGAACTATACCAATTACAAGTATCTTACTTTGAGCCTTCAGGCAGCTGGATAAATAGTCCTGGGTATCCCCGGGGGATTTTCGCGCCAAATCGCCCCATAAGACAACGCTGCATAGAGTGTCATTTTACTTTTGCAGAAAGTAAAAATAAATTCAATAAACCCAATGCCTTTGTAAAATCGAAAATAGTATATGGAATAGATTGTGAACGTTGTCATGGGCCCGCCGTAGAGCATGTAAACTTTCATTTTAAAAACCCAAATGAAACTGACGGCAAGAAAATTAAATCATATTCTAATTTTTCACAAAAACAAAGACTTGAGGCCTGCGCGCTTTGTCACTCAGGTGCTATGAGAAGGTTAGAGGAGAATCCCTTTTCTTTTATAGCAGGCGATACCCTTCCTGACCATCCCAATCCAAATTATAATAAAACCAGCTTGGACTCCTTAGATGTGCACGGCAACCAGTACGGACTTTTGCTGGCAAGCAAATGTTTTATCAACAGCAAGCGTATCGACTGTTCCAGTTGTCATAATCCACACGAAAACCAACGAGGGAATTTTGATTGGTTTAACTCCAAATGCCTTAGTTGTCATCAACAATCCAAAAAACAAATTATTTGCAAGATGGAACTGGAAAAACGTCAAAACAACGGTAATAATTGTGTGAAATGTCATATGCCACTCACTCCTTCCAAGTCGATGTCTATTTATGATATCAAGGATTCTCTTATTGTTCCAGTTAAGGTTAGAACACATTTTATTGGAGTATACAATTAACACCAAAAAATTTATTTAAAAACGCCCATTATGAAAAACGTACTAAAAGAGATTATCTCGAAGAACAAAAAGGAGGAAGCGTCATACAAAGATTCCCTTCAAAAAGAAATCATGAATCCCAAAACGGCGCATGACCGTCGCAACTTTTTAAAGAAAACCGCATTGGGCGGGATTGCATTATCCAGTTTTATGGGGTATTCATTTGAGGACAGGGTATCAGCTACTACTGCAAAGGTATCTCGTTCTTCTTCACCCTCGGAGCTCAAGATTACTGACATGCGCTATGCGCTTACCAATGTCATGGGTGGAACGGCCATCATCCGCATCGACACTAATCAGGGGATTTATGGTCTTGGGGAAGTAAGGGATGCAGCAGATGTCCGATATGCGCTGATGCTCAAAAGCCGGATTCTTGGCCAAAATCCCTGTAATGTGGAAATGATTTTTAAGAGTATCAAACAATTTGGTGGTCCGGCCAGACAAGCTGGAGGGGTGTGCGCTGTAGAAATGGCGCTTTGGGACCTGTGTGGGAAGGCCTACAATGTTCCTGCTTGGCAGTTGTTGGGAGGAAGGTACCGTGATAAAGTTCGTTTATATGCCGATACACCTGAGTCCTCATCCCCAGAGGAACAACAACAACTTATTAATTACAGGGTAAAGGAACAGGGTTATACGTGGCTTAAAATGGATGTGTCAATAGGTGAATTGAAGGGCATTCCAGGCACGGTTGTTAATGGGAGGTTTTGGGAGGATTCCAAACAAAACTTAAATCAGTGGTCCGACCGTAAAAATTATATGTCCTATGGGAATACGATGCATCCTTTCACCCAAATCCAGATTACTGAGAAAGGACTGGAGCACCTCCAAAAAGTAGTGGAAGATGTTAGGAAAATGGTGGGCTACGAAATCCCAATTTCAACCGATCATTACGGGCATTTCGACTTGAATAACGGGATAAGGCTTGCCAAGGCACTTGACAAATATCGCCTAGCCTGGTTTGAGGACATGGTTCCTTGGCAGTATACGGAGCAATGGAGGACCATTTCAGAGGCCATAGAAACACCCACTACTACAGGAGAGGATATCCATTTCCTAGAGAATTTCAAACCTCTGATTCACAATCGGTCCGTGGATATTGTACACCCAGACTTGGCAACCTCTGGTGGTTTGCTTGAGACCAAGCGTATTGGAGATTATGCCGAAGAGTTCGGGATTGCCATGGCCATGCACCAGGCCGGTACCCCAGTATCCTTCATGGCTAATGTACACTGCGCCGCAGCAACTCAGAATTTTTTGGCCCTTGAACACCACTCGGTAGATCTGCCATGGTGGGAAGATCTGGTAACCATGGTAGACGGCGGAAAAATGATAGATAAAGGCTTTGCCCCTGTATCGCTTTCTGCACCCGGTCTGGGCATCGAATTAAATGAGGAAGTCATCAAAAAGCATTTAGACCCAAGAGACACGAGCTACTTCAGGCCTACACCAGAGTGGAACGAACTGAGGTCTCACGACAGGACCTACAGTTGATCCCCGACCCTTGAATTATCATGACATCTCATCATTTTTAAAAATTTTGAGTAATTGTTAGTCTTGTTTTAATCGCGGAGGCCTATGGAGGAATGGCCCTGTTCGGATATTCATTTGCTCAAGTCCAGTAAAAGTGTGTACCGGTTCTGTATTAATTCCAGGTATTTTGTTTTGGCCTAACTTTCTAGTATTATTATATTGACTTTTTTATTAACATCAACAATTTACTATGAGACAACACATAATTTTAAGCATTGCACTTTTGGCAGGTATTTGGCATGCAAGTGCCCAGCGGTTAGGGGCGTCACCAGAATATTTAAAGTCCATTACCTCCCAATGGGAAGGTGATCGCTTTTCGGACGGCCGCCCAAAGGTTCCGGATTTGGTGCTTGACCAATTAAAAAATGCCACCCTCGAACAGCTTTGGGGATACATGTATCATAGGGGTTACCGTAACCAGATTGCCAAGGACTGGATTATCTTGAAACCGGGAGAAACCATGACTGGACGCGTGGTCACTACACAATTCATGCCCTCTAGGCCCGACCTGGACAGTATTGTAAAGGCACAAGGTAAAGTGGAGGGGCGTTCCCAGAAAGGTGGTATAAATATTTGGCCAATAGACATATTGACAAAAGGAGATATATATGTAGCCGATGGTTACGGCAAGGAGAAGGATGGGACCCTAATTGGTTCTAGCCTTGGAAATGCAATATTTGGAAGGACAGGTAAGGGTGTAATTTTTTATGGTTCTGTCCGGGACATGCAGGAATTGAAAGATATCGAAGGGTTTAATGCCTGGGTCAAAGGTCACGATCCCTCATATATCAAGGACATGACTCCGACATCGATTAATATGCCCATCCGGATTGGCGAAGTAACCGTTTTTCCGGGCGATGTGGTTTTTGCCAATGAGTATGGCGTGGCGTTTATTCCTGCGCATATGGCACAGGCGCTGGTCTCGGCCTCAGAACTAACTTCCCTGCGAGACGAATTCGAAAGGCTTTTATTAAAACAAGGGAAATATCCAAGCGGTGCAATCCATGGAGACTGGTCTGATAAAATCAAAAATGAATACAGGGACTGGTTTGCTAAATACCCGAAAGAACTTACTGTGACCAAAGAAGATATTGAAGTTTACTTGTCCCGTATAGGGAATAGATAACACCTGAAACCCTAAAGTACCAAGGCTAAAAGAATTAAAAACTAAATTTTATTCAAGGCTATGAAACGATGATATGAACTACTAATTGCAATTCTGTTCTGTCTTTTGAGAACTCCTGCATTACCCGCGGACCATACCCAAAGAAAAATTGATTTTTTGGCCTACAAATGGAGAGGAGAACGGTTCGATGATGGACGTCCAAAAATTCCGGACGACCTATTCTAAGGTCAAAAAATTAATATCGATGATGTCTGGACGATCCTTGAAAAGGAAGAATATAATAATCAGTTCAAGGGGAATTGAAAAATGGCACATGACTAGGTCGCTATTTTAATGTGTGTTCTACTTAATAGGCACTTTCAGGAATAGCGATGTTTTCTAATATATTGGATTAAAAATGCTTCTGAGTATAATTTGATATTGCTTTTTTCGATGATATATGTTGAAGCTTACTTTTTTGATATTGTTTGGAGCTAGGAATCTCTGTACTATTATTTTTTTGATTTTGTGTTATCCAACTTGTTGTAGTGCTTTGGGCATTCGTCTTCCAATCTTGAGATCATTTGCTATATTAATACCGAAGAATATCCATAATGTATCGGTTACCGTGGGTCATGAGGGTTTTATTTGTTAAGCTTATTAGTCTTTGGAAATTTTTTCTAAGATCTTTTTTATTCTTCCAATAAATTCATCGACAAGTGGGATGGGGTTGCCCTTGGCAATTGTTTCAATAGGAACATAGCCTCTATAACCAGAGTCTTTAATTATGCGAAGAATACGCTCCAAATCGGCATTTTCCTCTTTGCCATCCATATAGACCATGGTTTTTACTTGCCAGTTCACGGCATATTTCACGGTTTTCTCTATTTGCGCATAGCTATCCCCCTCCCAGTAACTTCCAGTGTCCAAAATTAGTCCGAACCAATCAGAATCCACCTTTTCAATAATATCGATGACGTGTTCAGCATTGGCTATAAAATCATGGTGGTTTTGAATGGCGACCACCACCCCGTGTTCCTTCCCGAAGGCCACGCATTCCTGAATATCCTTGACCAGCCAAGCGGTAACCTCTTCCCTGGTATATTTGGAAACATCACTTACCCCTGAAAATATACGGATGACCGGGACTCCAATTTTTTCCGCGGCCACAATCCAATTCTTAACCAATTGAACACTTTCCCTTCTCATTTTGGGGTCCGGGTTGGTAAAATCGTTGCGTACGCCTGTTCCGCTGATTTCAACTCCTAACGCAAAGGCCTTTCTTTTAAGGTTGTACAGAAATTCGTCCGAAGGTACAGTTGGGTAGGTGGGGAAGTAATAGGCGGTGATATCTACGGCGTCGATTTCCCTTGAAGCACAATACTCCAATAAGTCATCCAGATTCATAGTTCTTTCAATTGCCAACGGTATATTAAAGGAAAAAGCATTCAAGCTGGTTTTTAATTTAGCCGGCAGTTTTGATTTCCTCTCCTGTGCTTGCAAATAATTTGCACAATTGATTGTAAGCGTGAACAAGGTAAGTATAAGAAGTTTTTTCATTGTTAAATATGGTTTAGTATCTCTATGAATAATTAATTGGCAACAGCTCGGATTCTCGGGCAATTGCGCGTATTATCAATTTCCGAACGTCCATTGAGCATTATAAAAAACAATCTAAATATGCCTGTTTAGGACAGTGCAATATCTCGAAAGTTTCATAGAACAATTTAAAAGTATGTGCTTAAGTCTTTTTTAAGAATAGATAACACTGCTCTTACCTAGATTTTTGGATAGAACAACATTAACAATTATGACGAAAATTAAGCCATAATAAATTTTTAAAGATAGAAAAACAGTTAAAAGAGGTAGAAATATTACTCTTCATTCGGCGTTGAAATAGGGATTTAACCACAATTTATAACCCTCACTTTCAATTTTGCCATATAATATCACCTATGGAATCAGGAGAAGGGTGTGATTTTAATTTTAGATCTTCAATTTTGCTCCATACAAATATATTTGAATTTTTCAACTTTTGGCTTTTATCAAGAATGCTAATAATAAATTTTGTGCACATTTTCTTAGTTAGTCCATTCGTTAACATTGTACTTAAGGATTTAATTTATTAATCGACTATTTAATTTATGCCACGGTACCTAACAATAATATGCCTGTAAATTCTAACTAAACTTCAATTTACTTGGGCTAGAGATTAGACTACTCATGTTAGTTGGAAAAATGTCTAATCTTAGTTTTTATTCCTTTATAAGGTAATTGCATCCTAGCAGAACTAATTATTTTCAAAATATAATTTCAAATTACCATGTAAAATTTCATTATTGACTATTATATCTTTTCAAAACCAATAAATAATAATATTTGAAAAACGCGTAGCTCCCAAATACTTACCCTTAAACTTTGCGCCTGGATCCTGTCCGATTTTTGTAGTGTTTGGGAAGATAATCGTAAAGCAAAAATCGGATAGGGCCTTTAGATTAGCATCAAAATAAATA